>Ga0302046_10000056_pt1 | contig 110301 bp, 106 predicted proteins | sample RVTome_11_FD_200261 | JGI IMG/M metagenome (GOLD analysis project Ga0302046, IMG submission 200261) | Soil microbial communities from uranium-contaminated site in the Upper Colorado River Basin, Wyoming, United States - RVT147D111 (version 2) ... | reverse complement strand
GACCGGCATCCCGGTGCGGTAGGCGTGGGCACGGATCGCTTCAGGGCTCGAGGCCTGGAAGACGCACGCCAGGCCGAGCTCCCCGTTCGCCTCCGCCAGCACGTAGCTGCGCAGCCAACGGATGTCGCCCGGCGTTCTGTCGCCTTCGGCTCGCGATCGCGCGGTGGCGGCCCACAGCTCTTCGGGGGCACGCCACCCCGCGCGTCGCAGGACCAGGTACGTCTCCATCCCGGTCTCCCGGCCAGGGCCACTTCCGATCAGGTGTGCTCGCTGACGCGGTAGATCTCTGCTGCCACCAGGCCATGCGCTTCCTCGTGAACACGGCTGACGGTGGCGGCGTCCGGCCCTTCAGCGAGGCAGAAGATCTTCCCTGCGTCCTCGTCCACCCAGTAGCGCAGGTACGACACGCCGTAGGTGCCCTGAGTCTCGAGATCCATCCGGTGCGCTTCGGCGACATCGGCCACCGTGATCGCACCGTCCATCGTGTGGACGTCCATGAACAGTCCCATGTGCATTGCTCCGATCTGCGTTGGGGTCACTCGGTGACGTGGAAGCCCGGCGATCGTGACTGCGGGTTGCAGAACGAGGCGCCGGGTGCCACATCGTTCGGGAAGTGGAAACCCGGGCCGGGGCCACCGGGCAACGCGGCGCCCGTGCCACCGATGGCGGCGCCGACATCGCTGGGCGGCCAGTCGGTCACCGCGCCCCCGCTGACGTAGTCGCGCACGACGTGCTGGCCGTGCACGGAGATCCCAAGGAACTCGACGTCAGCGCACGTGGAATGTGCGCTGGCAGGCATCACGCCCGCCACCCCGAGCGTCGCCGCGACGGTCAGTGCCGTCAGGCTCGCTGCTGTCCTCCGTGGATTCATCCTGCTCCCTCCTGGTTCCGCCGTGCGCCGTTTGGCGACCGGCTTGCGGACGATCCTTGGTCCCGCGCACCTGATGCGCACGACCACGATTGACCGTATTGAGGGGGCAGCCACCCTTCATCGGTGGAACTGCCTAGGTTGGCACGACCGCCTGGGGATCCTCCAGCAGCGCGAGCCTCTCGGCCTCGGCGACTGCCTCGCCGCGGCTGGCCACCCCGAGCTTTCGGAGGATCGCCGACACGTGGTGGTCGACCGTGCGTGACGAGAGGAAGAGGCGCTCGGCGATCGCGGCGTTGCGCAGCCCGGCAGCGACCAGGCCCAGGACCTCCATCTCGCGCGCAGTCAACGATGCGTCGTTGGCGCGGGTCGACGGGCGCGGGCCGCGGGCGATGCCACGGACGCCGTGCCCGCGCAGCGTCCGCGCGATCATCGCTGCCAGCGGCCCGGCGCCGAGTTCGCGAGCCTCCTCGTGTGCGGCGAGAAGCACGTCCTCGTCGTCGGCTTCGCTGCGGGCCAGGACGGCCTCGTACGGGCGACCGCGTGCCTCCCAGGCCGCCGCCGCGCCGCGCCAGTCGCCGGCGAAGTGGTACGCCCACGCCTCGTCGAGGGTGTCCGCAGGGGCCGGGTCGATCCCGTGCTTCCATCGCCAGTACGACAGTCGACCCTGCCACCATGCCGACCCGCGCTCACGAGCATCGTCGAGCGCCGCCTGCGTCGCCGCGGCCACGTCCTGTGGTCGGCGCTCGAGCCAGGCGACCTCGGCCGTTGCGGCCGAGATCGCGGCCCAGCGGAAGAAGTCCTCCGTGGCACCTTCAGTGGCTGCGGCCTCCGCCAGCAGGCCAGTCGCGCCCGGGTCGCCCCTGCGGGCCCGCACCAGCGCCAGCGTGACCAGACCGGTGTTGCGCGGATCCGGTGAATCCCGGTTTTCGTCGATGAGGATCTGCGCGGTCGCCGCCGCCTGCGTCCACTGGCCCTGGTCGAGCTCGGAGCCTGCGCGGTGGCCCAGCAGGCTGAGCCGCCACAGGTCCAGCTCGAACTCGTTGCAGGCCTCCAGCCCTTTGTCGAGCCATCGCCGTCCCAGCCCGTGATCGTGGTGCTCGATCGCGAGCCCCCCGAGGTTGTGCATTGCGCGCACCATGCCCGCGGGCAGGTGGTGCCGGCGGGCGAGCTCGACCACACGCTCCAGCTCGCCCGCCCCTGCGAGCCCCTCCCGCCGCATCAGGATCGTTGCGGCCGTGATGGACGCGTCGACCAGCGTGACGGGGTCGTCGTCCTGCTCGGCGAGTGCGATCGCGCGCGACGCCCACGCGTGCGCCCCGTCGAGGTCCCCGCGGTTGACGGCAACCATCGACATCGCGGACATCGCGCGGGACCGCTCGGGACCGGCGGGCACGTGTTCGAGCAGCTCGATCGCCAGTCGCGCCGCCCAGTCGGCCTCGGCCAGCCGCCCCCGGCACAGCAGGTAGGGCACGATTCGGGCGTGCGCATCCCCCTCGCCACGCTTGTCCTCGATCTGGCGCCGCAGGTCGATCGCCTGCTCGAGGCACGCGATCGCATCGAGCTGGTCATCGGTCAGGTAGTACGCGTCCGATTGCCGTTCGAGCAGTCGGGCACGCTCGTCGAGCGGCAGGTCCTCGGCGTGCCGCAGGACGCGCCCGTACTGGTCGGCGGCCTCCCGGTGCGCGCCGACCGCCTCCGCTCGCTCCGCGGCAAGGCGGCCGAACTTCAACACCGCCTCACGGTCGCCGGACCCCTCGGCGTGGTGGGCCAGCCGCGCCACGTCCGGCGGACCGGCGGCGGGCTGCTCGAGCGCGGCGAGGGCCAGGCGGTGCAGGCCTTGTCGGCGACGAGGCTCCATCGACTCCTCGATGGCGAGCCTCGCCAAGTCGTGGCGGAACGCGACCGCGCCACGCTCCTCGATCAGCATCCCCGCGGCAAGGCACTCTTCGAGCGCGATCGCGTGCTCGCGGCCGAGCGCCTCGAGCAGCCACAGCTCGACGCGTGGCGGGGCGACGGCGAGGGCGTCGAGCAGCGCGCGAGCGTGCTCGGTCAACCGAGCTGCGCGCGCAAGGACGGCGTCGCGGACGGTGGCCGGGATGGTGCCGAGCCCGGCGGCGAGCACCTCGGTGACGAAGAAGGGGTTGCCACCCGTGAGCCCGTGCAGCTCGGCGGCGTCGATGGCCGCGTCATCTGCGAGCTCGGCGACTGCCGTGGCGGAGAGCGGGGCAACGTCGATGCGTGCGATGTCCGTCCTTGTGGCGAGCTCGCCGAGTATCAGCCGCAGCGGGTGCATCCGGTCGAGCTCGTCGCGATAGCTGGCGACCACGAGCAGCGGCAGGCGTCCGACCCGCCGCGCGAGGAGGCGCAGCGTGTCGAGGGTCGCCTCGTCGGCCCAGTGCAGGTCCTCGAGCACCAGGATCGCGGGTGCTCGGGCGGCCAGGCGTTCCAGCGCGGCGACGACCTCGGGAGGGCCGCCGTCGACGGCCGCTGCCAGCTCGCCACCGGCCTCCCCGGCGATGTCCACGAACGGGCCAAGCGGGCGCGGTGTGAACAGAGGATCGCAGCCGCCCCACAGGACGCGCGTGTGTCGCGGGGACTCGTCGCAGAAGGCCCGGACGGCTGCGGACTTGCCGGCGCCGGACTCGCCGCCGACCAGGACGAGCGCGCCACGACCCGCGTGGGCGTTGTCGCGCAGCTCGTCAAGGCTGCGGAGCAGGCTGGCCCGTTCGAGGAGCCGCAATGGTCTGGCCCCCACTGTGCGAGTCACTTCCAACTCGCCCTCCATCAGGCCACCCGCCGAGCCAAGAGATCCCGACCGAGGCGAAACACACACTATCCCGCGGTTTCAGCTTCTGCCCCGGCAAACCGTGCGGGTGACGCAGGAGCGTCTGCTGCCGATGGTCACCACAGGTCGGCGCCGGACTCGACTTTCGTGCGCAGCATCGTGGCGAGGCGGTCGCGGTGGACTCGGCCGGTGCCGAACGTGCGGGCAGACAGGTGGGCGCGCTTGAGGTAGTAGTGCAGGTCGTGTTCCCACGTGAACCCGATCCCGCCCAGCACCTGGAGCACGGAGTCCATCACGCGCGGGCCGGCATCCGAGCACCACGACTTCGCGACCGACGCAGCGATGCTGGCGTCCTCGGCGCCGGCGCCAACGGCCCACGCCGCGTACCAGGCCGCTGACCGCATCCCCTCGACGTCGACCAGCGCGTCCGCCAACCGATGCTTGACGGCCTGGAAGCTGCCGATCGGCTGGCCGAACTGCTCTCGGACCTTCGCGTGGTCGGTGCCGACGTCGAGCATCGCCTGGGCCGACCCGAGCAGGTCCAGCGCGTACAGGGTGGCCCCACGGTCCAGCAGCGCCGTCGCCAGGGCGGCGTCGCCCAGTCGCACGCCTCCGTCGGCTGGCGGCGACGCGATCGATCGGGTCAGGTCCATGCCGGTCACGGCCGGCAGGCCCCCGTGCACGAGTCCGACGCCCCCGTCGTCGGCCACCAGCACGATGTCGGCGACCGGGCCGTCGACCACCAGCTCGCCAGCCCAGGCGACTGTCCCGATCGTCGAGCCGTCCAGCAGCCGATCGGCCATGTCGGCGTGGCCGTCCAGCTGCCGGAACGCCCACGCAGCCAGTGTCGAGGACGCAAACGGCGCCGGGCTGACATGCGCGCCCACCTGTTCGGCGAGCACCGCGGTCTCGACGAACCCGAGCCCCAGCCCGCCGGCGTCCTCGACGAGCTCCATGGCCAGCCAGCCCTGGCCGACCATCTGCTTCCACAGGTCATCGTCGAGGCCGCCCGTGGTCGCCCGCACGCGCTCCATCGACGACGCGTCATCGAGCAGGTCGCGTGCCGCGTCGCGCAGGGCGCGCTGGTCGGCATCGAGGTCGAAGTCCACGTCGCGCACGCTAGCCAGTGGCCGAACCCAACCTGACGGACGTGTCAGGTTCGCTGGCCGGCTGTGGTTTCATCAGCCCATGGACCTGACGTTCACGGACGCCCAGGACGCCTTCCGCGACGAGCTGCGCGGCTGGCTTGCCGACCACGTTGACTGGGATGTCGCGGTCGGCCCGCCCACGTTCGACTCCCTCGACGAGCAGGTCGCCTTCGGCCGCGGCTGGCAGGCGCGCCTTGCGGCTGGCGGGTGGGTTGGCGTCTGGTGGCCGGCCGTCTTCGGCGGCCGCGGTGTCGATGCGACCAGTCACTTCATCGTCCAGGAGGAGCTCGCCCGGGTGCGCGCCCCCGAGCTGGTCGGCAGGATCGGCGTGAACCTCGCCGGCCCGACGATCCTCACCAACGGCTCCGACGCCCAGAAGTCCCGCTGGCTGCCGAACATCCTCGACGCCTCCGAGCTGTGGTGCCAGCTGTTTTCCGAACCTGGTGCCGGCTCGGACCTGGCCGCGGTCGCGACGCGTGCAACCCGGGCCGACGGCGGCTGGCGGTTGACCGGCCAGAAGGTGTGGACCAGCTGGGCCCAGTACGCCGACTGGGGCCTGTGCCTGGCCCGCACCAACCCGGACGTCCGCAGGCAGGCTGGCATCACGTATTTCGTCGTGGACATGCACGCTGACGGGGTCGAGGCTCGGCCACTGCGGCAGGTGACCGACGAAGCCGACTTCAACGAGGTGTTCCTCGACGAGGTCTTCGTGCCCGGCGACAACGTGATCGGCGACGTCGACGACGGATGGCGGGTCGCCCGCTCGACCCTGTCGTTCGAACGCGGGGTCAACCCGCGCCAGCTCGTCCGGCACTTCCAGCTGCTCGAGCAGCTGCTTCGGCTGGCGCTCGAACGCGACGCGTTCGACGACGTCCGTCGGCGGCAGCGGCTGGCGGCGGCCTACACCGAGGTGCGGATCTTCCAGCTGCACAACTGGCGGACCCTCTCGCGGCTGGAGCGCGGCGAGGACCCCGGCCCGGAGGGCTCGGCCCTCAAGCTGTGGTGGTCCGAGATGAGCAAGCGGCTGCACGACACGGCGATGGACGTGCTCGGCCCCGATGCCGCCACATGGGAAGATCCATCCTGGCAGCGGTCGTGGCTGTACTACAAGGCGTCGTCGATCTTCGGTGGCACCTCCGAGATCCAGCGCACCATCGTGGGCGAGCAGGTCCTCGGGCTTCCCCGGCCGCCGAAACGGAAGGGAGCGGCATGAGTGAGCCGATGGACCTGGGCACGGTCATCTACTCGGTCGATGGACCCGTCGCGACGGTCCTCATGAACCGGCCGGAGGTCCGCAACGCCCAGTCGACGGCGTTGATCGAGGACACCGACAAGGCGTTCGACCTGGCCGCCGACGATGACGAGGTTCGCGTCGTGATCCTCGCTGGTGCCGGCGACCACTTCTGCGCCGGTCACGACCTCAAGGCCATCGTCGGCGAAGAGGAACCGGACGAGTGGCGGCTGAAGCGCGCCACCGCCGAGGGCAAGCTGGAGCACGAGCAGGTCATGTACTTCGACAAGTGCATGCGCATCCGCGACTTTCCCAAGCCCACGATCGCGCGCGTGCAGGGCGCCTGCGCGGCCGCCGGGATGATGCTGGTTGGCGTGGTCGACCTGGTCGTCGCGGCCGACGACGCCTTCTTCACCAACCCTGTCCTGAAAATGAGCGGGGCCGGGGTCGAGCTGCTCGTCGAGCCGTACCTGATGGGCTTTCGCGCCGCGAAGGAGTTCCTGCTGACCGGTCGGCGGATCGGCGCGGACGAGGCGCTGGCGCTGGGCATGGTCAACCGGGTCGTGGACCGCGCCGAGCTCGAGGCAGCAACCGCCGGGCTGGCGGCCGAGATCGCCAAGGTCCCGCCCATCACCGCCCAGATGGTGAAGCGGTCGATCAACGAGGCGGAGGACCTCGGCGGCAAGCTGGCCGCGTTCCGGCAGCATTTCATGATCCACCAGTTCACGTCCAACACGAAGACCGCGCTGGACCTGGCCGCCCAGCGGGAGGCCACCGGCAGCGTGAAGCAGGTCATCGCCGAGCGCGACGGTGGCTGACGGAGCCGGCTCGTCGTCGGCGCTTGGTGCGGCGCTGCCGCTGGCGGGGCTGCGGGTCATCGACGCTGGCACCCGCATCGGGGCGCCGTTCTGCGCGGGATTGCTCGGCGAGCAGGGCGCCGAGGTCATCAAGGTCGAGCGGCCCGACGGCGGCGACTTCCTGCGCCAGCTGGGACCGTTCGACGACGGCTACTCGCTGTGGTGGGCGGTCGAGGGCCGCGGCCGCGCGTCGGTCACCTGCGACCTTCGCAGCCCGGCCGGCCAGGACCTGTTCCGGCGGCTGGCCGCGACCGCCGACGTGATGGTCGAGAACTTCCGGCCGGGGACCATGGAGGAGTGGGGACTTGGTCCGGCCGACCTGCCGGACTCGTTGGTGTACGTGCGAATCTCCGGTTTCGGGCAGGACGGCCCGTACGCCCAGCGGCCGGCGCTGGACCGGATGGGGATCGCACACGGCGGGCTGCTGTACGTCACGGGTGACCCCGACGGTCCGCCGATGCGGCCCGGGGTCACGTTGGCCGACTACCTCACGGGCGTGTTCGCGGCCGAGGCGGCCGTCGCGGCCCTGTATGCCCGTGAGGTCGGCCTTGCGGCCGCTGCTCAACATGCCCGTGAGGTCGGCCGTGCGGCTGCTGCTCAACACGACCGTGACGCCCACGGGACCGGCAGGGGCCGGGTGGTCGACGCGCCGCTGCACGCGTCGGTACTGCGGATCATGGAGTGGACGATCGCGGCGCAGGACCGGTTGGGGCTGGTGCGGGAGCGCACCGGCAACCGGGTCCGCGACGCGGCACCGATGGACAACTACCGGTCGGCCGACGGCCGCTGGGTGTCGATCGTCGCCGGGTCGGACGCCAACTTCCAGCGGCTGTGCGTGGCGATGGAGCGAACCGACCTGCTCGAGGACGCGCGGTTGACGACCACCGCCGGACGCGGTGAGCATGCCGACGAGACCAACGACATCGTCGCCGACTGGGTCGCCGGCCTGGCCGGTGTCGTGGTGGTCGACCGCTGCCTGGCGGCGGGCGTTCCAGTCGCGGTGGCCCAGTCCGCGGCCGACATCGTCACGGACGAGCACGTCGTCGCGCGCGGGGACCTGGTCATGGTCGAGGACCCGGTGGTCGGTCCGATGCTCCAGCAGGCGCCGCACCCGCGTTTCGACGGCACGGTTCCTCCGACTCCCACCGGCGCGCCGCTCCTCGGCCAGCACAACGAGGAGATCTGGAAGGGCCTCGTCGGCCTCACGGACGCCGAGTTCACGGAGGCCACCGAGGCCGGCGTGATCTGATCGGAGGATGCCATCGGAGGCCGGGATCGTCCGGATCCGGTGTGTCCACAGGCGGGCCGACGCGCCCATCAATACGCTGGGACTCGTTCGTAGTGTCCGGCCATGGACACGGGAGAACGCGCATGGCGACGAGCGCAACGCGGATGCTCACCTTTGAAGAGTGGGCGACCCGTCCGGAGACGAGCCGGATCGAGGAGCTCATTGACGGCGAGCTCGTCGTGACCGAGCCGCGTTGGAATCACCAAGTGGTCGTGCTCGCCATTGGTGCCGCCCTTCGTGAACACGCCCAGCGGGTGGGGGATGGAGTCGTTCCAGCGCCCTTTGGCATCCGCACCGGCGAGCGGACCGTCGTCCAGCCTGACCTCGTCTACTTCCGCCGCGAGCGGATCGACTTCGCGGGCTCTGACCATCGCACGACGTCGGCCCCTGACCTGGTCGTCGAGGTGCTCTCACCGTCGAACCGTGCCCATGATCTCGTTCGCAAACGCCGAATCTTCGAACAGCACGGCATCCGGGAGGTCTGGTTCGTCGACGTGGATGCGCCGAGGATCGAGCAACTGACACGCGGTGCCGAAGGAAGCTTCGGACGTCCGATCGTGCATGAGCCCGGCGACACGCTGACGTCGACCGCGATCGAGGGCCTGACTGTCGATGTTGCCGGTGTGCTGTCGCTGGACTGAATCCCCCGTTGGCGGGGCGGGGGAACCCTGATGCTCGTCAAGACGTCCCAACATCGATCCGAGCGGAGGCTGCCCGTGGCGGGTGTTCGGCGGTGGGCAACCGCATGGCTCGCGCTTATGTTGCTTGCGGTCGCGGGCTGCAGCGAGGATGTCTCCGAGAGGACCGTCGCCGATGACCTGTCGCATTCGGAGGCAGCGGACGTGGGCAACCTCGCGCTGCCGCGACCCGTCGGTGACCATCCGGATCCCCGAATTCGTGCTGGGGCTGCCGGCCGGTTGGTCGCCTGTGACGGACCGGTGCACCTGGGCGGACACTTTGCGGAGTTCGAGGAGGGATGGTCGGCGGACCCGGACGGTGCCCTCAACCGGTTCCTGGACGAGTTGATTCGTTCCGTTCCGAGCACTGACTACCGCCCGGCGGCGGAGAGCCGCGGTCGCGTGCTGTTCACGCACGACGTCGACGGTGTTCCGAAGGTGGCCGTGATCGTTGCGAATGCCGCGATCGTCGAGACCGGCTCGGCGTCAACGGATGGCTGGGTCGTCGAGACCTTCGCGTCATGCGATCCCGCGGAGTTCGACCCGTCGACCGACGATCAGCTACAGCAGGATGTGTGGACCGACGCCGACGGCAATCGTGTCGCGACGTCGGTCGTGACGTCGTTCCAGGGGCCGGAGCACTGTGGTTGGCAGTCGGTCACGTTCCTGAGCCTCGAGGACCAGCAATACCTGCGGGACCCCGAGCACCGGCTCGAGGAGATGACGGTGACCCGATTCGACAGAGACGCGGAGTTGCCGACGGATGCCGTGGACACTGGCTACCGGCGAGGATCCGAGGAACTGTGGCTCGCCGCCGAGGCGGCCGTCGCTTATCTCGTCACCGCCGCAACAGTTGAGGCGTGGCCGTCGACGACCGACCACGTTGCCTGTGCCTGACCGCTGATCAGGATGTGACGACGATCGTGGCCTCGAACAGCTGTGACGGCGCGGCGCAGGGAGGGGTCTCGTTTCGGCACGGCGGGTCGCCGGCCGCCGACAGGACCGACTGGCCGGGCTTGACTCCCGTGACCTCCCACTCCCGGTAGCCGGGGTCCAGCAGGAACAGCCGCTCGTGAACCGTGACGGCGTCGCCCGCGTGCGCCAGGTCGGACCACACCAGGCCCTCCTCACCGAGCCGCACGATCATTGTCGCGCCGACTGCCAGCCCAAACGTGCCGCCGTTGTCCGCGGCGGTCAGCGTCATCGGAGCAGGCGCGGGCGGTGACGGGGACGGGCTGGGTGTGGGCCTCGGGGTGGGTGAGGGGGCCGGCGGCGTCGGGCTCGGGATGGGGCTGGGCGCGGGAGCCTCGCTGGGGGAGGCCGTTGGCGACGGGGAGAGCAGGACCGCCGTGATCGTCTCGTTGGGATCCCCGACCTCGACGCCGGGGGCGCCGCACCCGGCAGCGACCAGTGCTCCGACGAGCAAGCGGGTCCAGGTGCGGTTCACGGCGTCTCGAGGTCGGCGAGCTCGGCCAGGAGCGCGAGCTGCTCGGTGAAGTGTGCCGGCGAGTCGGCACGAAGCCGGACAGTGTGGATGGTCGCACCGGCCTCCTCCTGGTGTTCCAGCACGGCCAGGGCGCCCTCGGGATCGGCCCTTGGATCCAGCAGCTCGTGGCCGGGCCGCAGCACCACCTCGAAGCGCGCGGGCAGCTCCACCGAGGCCAGCATCGCGGCGACCTCGTCGGTCGTCAGCCCAAACGGCACCCAGCCGTCTGCGAGCTCGACCGCCCGGCGCAGCGACCGGCGGCTGCGGCCACCCACCCAGATCGGCAGGTGCTCCTGCACTCCCGACGGGTCCACGACCAGGCCGTCGAACGTGAAGTGCTCGCCCTTGAACGACGGCTCGCGCTGGCCCCACGCCGCCCGGATCGCCGTGATCGCCTCGTCGGCTCGCTCGCCGCGACCCTCCATCGGCACGTCGAGCAGCGCGAACTCCTCGGCCAGCGACCCCACGCCGACACCCAGGACCAGTCGGCCGCCCGACAGCAGGTCCAGCGTGCCCCAGCGCTTGGTGACCTGGAGCGGGTGGTGGTACGGGAGCACGAGGCAGTGCGACAGCAGCCGGATCCGTGACGTGCACGCGGCCAGGAACGACAGCGTCGCGAGCGCATCCCAATAGGCGGTGCCACGACGGTCCTGCTCGGACGTCGGGATCCCGATGTGCTCGCTGGCCGCCAGGTGGTGGAAACCCAGCCCGTCGGCGGCCTCCGCGATGGCACGCAGGTCCTCGACCGCCGCCGAGACCTCCCAGTCGTTGTGTCCCGCCGGGTTGCGGATCACGATCGGAGTGACCAGCCCGACCCGCATCACGGCACCCCGGTGGTGGTCACGTCGCGGTGAACTCCTGGTCCAGCGGGGCCGGCATGCCGACCGGCTGGAGGTGCTGGCCAAGGGTCGTCTCGAAGTGCTCGGCCACCTCGGCCGGCGTGAAGCCGCCGGGCCGGTACATCGACGCCACCTGCCGGGGCGTCTGGAAGATCGTGTAGCTCCAGCCCGTCCTGCCGAAGACCTGCCCGTTGATCGCACCGGCCCGCTCGGACGCCAGGAAGGCGACCAGCGGCGCGTTCAGCGCCGGGTCGGCGTCGGGTGGCGGCTCGTTGCCGGTCCGCTCGTACAGCCCCTGGGTCATTCGCGTGACCCCGGCCGGCGCCATCGCGTTGACGGTGACCCCGGACCTGCCCAGCTCCAGCGCCCACACGAACGTCATTCCCATGATTCCGGCCTTGGCGGCCCCGTAGTTGGTCTGCCCGAAGTTGCCGCGCAGCCCAGCCGACGACGTGATGTTGATGATCCGGCCGTACTCCTGCTCCTTCATCAGCGGCGCCGCGTGCCGGACCATGTTGAACGTGCCCTTGAGGTGCACGGCGACGACCGCATCGAAGTCCGATTCCTCCATCTTGACCAGCGTGCGGTCACGGATGATCCCGGCGTTGTTGACGAGGATGTCGACCCGCCCGAACTCGTTGACGGCGGCCCGGACGATCCGGCCGGCGCCATCGAAGTCGCTCACGGAGTCGTGCGCCGGGATCGCGGTGCCGCCGGCGGTCTCGATCTCGCGGCACACCTCGGTCGCCGGATCGCCACCCTCGTCCCGGCCATCGAGCGAGGCGCCGATGTCGTTGACGACGACCTTGGCGCCCTCGGCCGCAAGACACAGGGCAAACTCGCGGCCGATGCCGCGGCCGGCTCCCGTCACGATGGCGACACGGTCGGCGAGCAGCATGGAGTTCCTGGTGGGCAGCGGGAGCAAAAAAATCCTACTCTGACGCGCCTGTCAGGTTTCGCGCCGATCGGTGCGGCCGACGACACCGGACGCGTCCAGGACACGCGCGATCACGCAGAGGAAGGGGACCTTCGTGGGTGAGTACTCGCCGACGCCGCCGTCCGAGCGCGGCGACCCCGTCGGCGGCACTCCTGCGCAGGAGCGGTCGCTTCGTGCCCAGGGCAAGAAGACCGTCAACAGGCTGCTCGAGGCCGGCCTGGACGTGTTCGGCACGCGCGGCTACCACGCCACCCGGGTCGATGACATCGTCAAGGCCGCCAAGACCTCGCACGGCACGTTCTACCTGTACTTCTCGAACAAGGAAGACCTGCTCGCCAGCCTCATCACCCACTGTGCCGAGGAGATGGAGGCCCTGTTCGAGACGCTCGGCGAGGTCACGCCCGACGAGGCCGGCCGCGCCGAGCTGCGCGAATGGCTCGGCCGGTTCGCCAGCCTCTACGAGCACTACGGGCCGGTCATCCGGGCATGGGCGGAGGTCGCCGAGACCGTCAACCCCGCGTTTGCCGAGCGGGGCGTCGAGATCCTCGGGAACTTCACGGTCAACCTCGCCAAGCGCATCGAAAAGGCCAGCACCAACGGGTCGCTGGACCCCAACCTCGCCGCCGTGAGCCTGGTGGCCATGCTCGAGCGGATCTTCTACTTCGTCTTCAGCCGCCAGGTCGACTTCGACCTCGACGCGCTGCTGGACACGCTGGCGTCCATCGCGCACGTCGGCGTGTTCGCCGGCAACCGCTGACCCGGTGGATCTCGAGCCCACCGAGGACCAAGCCGCCCTGCGCGGGGCCGTGGCCGAGTGGCTCGACCACAACTGCTCCATGGACGTCGTCCGCGGCGTCGCCGAGGGCACGACCGACCATGACGTGCTGTGGCCCGCCATGGTCGAACTCGGCTGGCCTGCGCTGACCGTCCCCGAGCCCGACGGCGGCCTGGGCTTCGGCATCGTCGAGATGACCCTCGTCGCCGAGGAACTGGGCCGCCACGTGGCCCCGGGGCCGCTGCTGGCGACCGCGATCGCTGTGCCGTTTCTGGTTGGTGCGGCATCGGAGGGTGCCGTCGCCCTGCGCGCCGCGATCGCCGGCGGTGCGTCGGCCACGGTCGGGGTCGCCGAGCGTGCCGACGGCTGGGCCCCCGAGGCCCTGACGGCGGGTGCCTCGCACAAGCGCTGGGTCCTCGACGCGCATGCAGCCACGCACGCGCTTGCCATCGTCGCCAGTGGCGACGGCTTCGACCTCGTCGACGTCACGGCCGCCGAGGCGTCACCGATCGTCGGGCTCGACCCGACCCGCCGGCTCGCCGAACTGTCGCTCGGAGGTGGAACCGACCCCCTCCACCACTTCGCGGCCGACGAGGTTCGGTTCGCCATCGCCCACGGCACCGTGCTCGTCGCGGCCGAGACGGTCGGCTGCTGCCAGGCCGCGTTTGACCTGACCGTCGACTACGCGAAGGTGCGCGAACAGTTCGACAGGCCGATCGGTGCTTTTCAGGCGGTCAAGCACCAGCTCGCCGACGCGTACGTGCAGGTCGAGAAGGCCCGGGCGCTCGCGCACCTCGCGGCCGTCACGATCGCCGAGGACGACGAGCGCCGGGCGACGACGGTCGCGATGGCCAAGGCCGCGGCCGGTGACTGCCAGGCGATCGTCGCCGAAAAGGTCATCCAGGTGCACGGCGGCATCGGCTACACGTGGGAGCACGACGCCCACCTGTACGTCAAGCGGATGAAGGCCAACGACCTGCTGTTCGGCACGGCCCGCCACCACCGCCGCCACATCGCCGAGGCAACGCTGGCGGCGTGATCCCTACAGGTCGGGGGCGGTGGCGTCGCCGTCGCGCATCGGCTGGCGGTGTGGCACCAGCATGGCGCCGAAGTCGGCCGTCGCGATCAGCCGGCCGTCGTCGTCACGAACGGTGACCTCGACGATCGTCAGCTGCCGGCCGACCCGCAGGATCTTGCCCGTCGCCTCGACCCAGTCGCCGCGCGCGCGGCCCAGGTAGCGGATGTGCATGTCCGCCGTGACGAGCGTGTTCTCGCCCGGCTTGAACCGCGGGTTGCCGAGCGCCACGGTCGTGCCGGCGGTCATGTCGATCAGCGTTGCCATGGCGCCGCCATGGATGTTCCCGGACGAGTTGAGGGCACCGCCGGTGGTCGGCATCCGGAACACGACCTCGTCCTGGCCGTCCATCTTGATCGGCGTGAGGTCCAGCAGCGCGTGCAACGGGGTCTTGTGTGACTCGCGGCGCATTGCCTGGATCAGCGCCGAGTCGGGGTCCAGGTGGTCGGCATTGACGAACTGCCGGTGGACGCGTTCCGCGTAGGTCGCGCCGTCCGCGTCGGCGTCGGTGGTCTCGGTCTCGTCGCTCATGGTGGTTGCCTCAGGCGGGAGTGTGGCCCGCGACCGAGGTCTCACCAAGCCGGCCGCGGATCTGTTCCTCCCACTGCTCGAACTCGCCGGAGGAGATCTCGCCCTCCAGTCGCGCGAGGGTCGGGTGGCCGCTGTCCCGCTCGGCGTCCCACTCGTCGGCGAACGACCCGTCCGTGATCTTCTCGACCAGCCGCCGCATGTCCGTGAGGATGTCGACGCCATCGAACTCGTTGGCCCGTGACAGCTGGCCGTAGCGGCTGACGGGCGAGTGATGCTGGAGCTGGGCGGCGTAGCCCTCCAGCCGCAGCCGCCGGAAGGTGCGTTCGACCTCGCCGGACAGGAACAGCTCGCACAGGATCGCCTCGATCGGGATGCCCTGCTCGGCCATCACCTGCGTGAAGCCGAGGTTGACCCGCCGCAGGGCAGGGGACAGGACCTGCTCGACCGCGAGGTCCAGGACAGCCTCCTGCCGGGCGCTCAGCTCGATGCCGCCCTGCCGCAGCCCTCCGATGGCGCTCGCGACGGCGAGCGTCCGGGCCAGGGCGGTGCCGGTCCGGTCCTGCTCAACGCCGACGCCGGTGATGAAGCCGATGCCCTCCTCGTAGGTCGTCCGGACCTCGGGGCCGATCATCCGCGGGGCCACCAGCGCGATGTCGCAGTCCGGTGTGTATCGGTTGAACGCGACCGTGTAGCCGGACGCGACGATCACCAGGGCATCCGGCTTGGGCGTGAACGGCAGCGACGGGATCGCGTCGTCGGGCACGAGCAGGCACAGCACGTCGGCCTCGCCTGCGTCCTCGAGCGACCCGGCCGCAAACCCGTCCGATTCGGCCTGGTCGCGGGTCTCGTCGCCGCGGATGTACACCCGCGGGTCCAGCCCGCTGTCACGCAGGTTGAGCGCCCACGAGCGGCCCTGGTTGCCGTACCCGACGACGCCCACGACCTGCCCGTCGAGGGTGCCGAGGTCCGCATCGGTGTCGCGGAAGATCGTCGTCACGAGTGTTCCTCCATCAATCCCAGGACCCGTTCGAGGACGCCGTCGACGCCGGAGGTGTGCAGGGTCAGGCCGCCGTCGATCACGATGTCCTGGCCGGTCACGTAGCGGGCCTCGTCGGACACGAGAAAGCAGATCACGTCGGCGATGTCCTCCGGCTGGCCCACGCGACCCAGCGGGATCTTTGCGACGTGACGCGCCTCCTCGTCGTCGAACACCTCGAACAGTGGCGAGGTCAGCGCCGTCGTGATCGTCCCGGGCGAGACGGCGTTGACGCGGATCGTGGGCCCGTACTCGAGCGCCGCCGACCGGGTCAGCGCGGACAGGCCGGCCTTCGCTGCCGCGTACGGACCCTCGCCGGCGGCGGGCCGCAGCCCGCTGATCGAGGCCGTGTTCACGATCCGCCCGTCGCCGTTCTCGAGCAGGTGGGGGATCGCGGCCCGCAGCACATGCCAGGCGCCGGTGAGGTTGGTGCCGACCACCCGGTCCCATTCCTCGGCCGGGTAGGTGTGCAGCCGCGACATCGACCCGACCCCGGCGTTGTTCACCAGGATCGACAGCCCGCCCAGCTCACCGACGACCCCGTCGATCGCGGCCGTCACGGCTTCCAGGTCACGAACATCGGCCGCACCGTGCGGGCCGCCCACGTCCTTGCCCACGAGCGCTGCGGCCTCGGCGTCGATGTCCAGCACGCCGACGGAGGCTCCGGCGGCTCGCAGCGCGGTCGCGGTCGCGCGGCCAATGCCCGACCCGCCGCCAGTGACGACGGCGCGGTGTCCCGACAGATCCGGCACGCAGGATCCTCAATGAGTCAAGGGGGTGAAGGCCGGCTCGCCGCTACTCGAGGATGCCCGCCGGCATCTCGAGGCCCTGCTGCTCGAGCGCCAGCTCGTAGCGCTCCAGGGCCGAGGCGGCGTCCTCGTACATCCACAGCTCGTCGTCGGGACCGAGCATGAGGATCCCGCCCGACATCGTGTAGATCACGATGCAGTCCTCGTCGGTGGCGTGGGCGCGCAGCGTGTGGACCGACCCGGCCGGCTCGTACACGTAGGAGCCGGTGGTCGCGACCCAGTCGTACTCCAGGTAGCCCCACGTGCCCTGGATGGTCCAGGCGTGGACGGGGCCAAAGTGCTTGTGCCGGGGCAGGTCGATCTCCCCGCCGAAGTAGCGGGTCATCAGCGTGTATTCGCCCGTGGACAGGTTGCAGCGGAGCATCTTGACCTCGAGGCCCTCCATCCACAGGGCCCACGGCAGGTCCTCGTGGTTGACCTGTCCCGAGACGGGCTCGACGAGGGTTGGGGTGGGCATGACGTGCTCCTTGCCGGCCTCGGCAGGGTACGCGATACGGCCGTTCCCTGACACGCGTGTCATGGATCTTGGAGGTCCGGCAAGCCGTTCGCCGCAGGCGCGGCGAATCCCTGCCTGCCCGGACTCGTTGTCCTTACGCTCGTTCGGGAACACGGTTAGAGTCTGTTTCCTGACGCGCGTGTCAGGTCCAGTGGTCGGGAGGAGCCGCCGATGGTCAGCCGGTTGCGGCTGCGCCGCTTGCTGCCGCGCGTCGTGGTGTTCGTGCTGTCGGGACTCGCGGCCGCGAGCATCGTCGGTCCTGCTGGCGCCCAGTCGACCGAGCGCCCCTTCTCGTGGACCGGTCGCGCCGGGGCGTTCGGCATCGGCCTCCAGTTCAACACCAGCCCGACCCTGGTCCCCATCGAGGAGCTGGTCCGCGGCGAGCTGCCCCAGGCGGACTCCGAATGGTTGGGGTCGGGGATCATCCGCGGCCGCGCCGCCGCGCTCTACCCGGGGTCCTCTGGGACCGGCGGACCCGGCCTGCTGTGCGACTTCGGCTTCCCGTGCGCCGAGATCTCCGATGGCATCGGCCAGCCCTTCCCGCCGCCGTACCCGCTGGTCGCCGAGGCCCAGTACCCGTCCCGCCCCGACGTGACCTCGCAGGACGGTCTGTCGCACGCAACGGTCGGCCTCGACGGCATCGACACGGTCGCATCCGTCACCGACAACGAGAACCTCGGCGGGTTCCTCGACGTCCTCGACCCGATCATCTCCGTCGGCTCGGCCGAGGCCCGGACGATTCAACGTTTCGTCGACGGCGAGCTGGTCGTGACCGCCCGCTCGCTGGTCGAGGACATCACGTTGCCGATGGGCCTGCTCAACATCGGGTCGGTCGAGGCACGATCCCAGTCGCGGGCGGACGCCGAGACCGCCGACACCGACGCGACGCTGACCATCACGGGCGCGAGCCTCGCGGGCATCCCCGTGTCCATCTCCGACCGAGGCATCACGGTCGACGAGACGGTCCTTGGGCCGATCGGCGCCGCGTCATTCGAGTCGGCACTGGCGCTGCTGCGGGACACCCTGAACCTCGAGGTCCGAGCGATCGGCCCCCAGTTCGACGACACCGGTCTGGGCAGCAGCGGCCACGTCACCGGGCTGCTCATCCGCATGGACGTGCCGCTGTCCAACCCCGGCCTCGAGCTGCCGGCCATCCCGTTCCCGCCCGAGGTCCCCCTGCCCGGCGACCCCAACGCCTTCCTCGTGACCTACAAGGTCTCGCTCGTGCTCGCCTCGGCGACCACCCTGGCCCACGCCAACAACGCGTCCTTCGGTGACGGCGTGATCGTGACCCCACCCGTGACGCCGAACGGACCGGGCCTCGGCGTGACGCCGGACGTCCCGATCGACGTCGGCCCGCCGGTGGCGGGGCCCGTGGGGCCCGGCGATGTGCCGGACCCGGTTGTCGAACCCGGCCCCTCCACGCCCCCCACGGCCACCCCGGAGGTTGACCCGGCCGCCGTGACCAACTGGCTGTCGGCGCTGGGCATCGACCTGGAGTGGGCCCACCTGTACCCGCTGGTGATCCTGTGGGCGCTGATCATGTTCGTGCCGTTCCGGCTGCTGCGGTTCGTCGAGCACCGCACCCGACCAATCCCCGTCCGACCAACCGCCTGACAGGAGAACCTCGTGGCTGCACCCGGATCCGACCTGCCACCCCAGGGCGACGAACCCGATCCTTCGGTCATCTGGCGCTGGATGGCCCGCGCGACCGCCCCGTGGATCGCCTGGCTGCTGGTGGTCGCGGGGATCGTCGCGATCCTGCTCGGCTGGGCAGGGTCGTCGGACAAGACCTTCCCGGCCCAGCAGATCCCGTACCTGATCTCGGGCGGGATGCTCGGCATCGGCCTGATCTTCCTCGGCGGGATCATGATGGGTGTGCAGGACGTGCGCCGGGCGATCACCCGCATCACCAACCTGGAACGGAAGGTCACCGACCTCCACGCCATCCTGCTTGCCCACCCCGCCGCGCCGGCGCCGACCGGCAACGGCCGGCCGGCCACCACCGCCGAGTCCGTGGCCATGCTCCCGTCCGGGACGACCTTCCACCGGGCCGACTGCTCGATCGTGGAGGGCAAGGACGACGTGACGATCGGGACGGTTGCCGACGCCGAGGCCAAGGGCCTCAAGCCCTGCAAGCTCTGCTCGCCCGTCATCGAGTCGTCGCCGACACAGCAGATCACGATCTCGTGAATCGAGGGGGCCTGCTGCGCGGCGCTGGGCTGGCGGGGTCGATCCTCGTCATCGCGTTCTTCGCGGTGCGCGACGCCGACGGCTCCCTGAACGTCCAGCTGCTCACGGACCTGTTCATCGCCAGCATCGCCCGGGGCGGGATCTTCGCCCTGGCCGGCCTCGGGCTGGTGATCACCTACAAGGCCACGGGCGTCTTCAACTTCGCGTACGGGGCCATCGGGGCGCTGGTCACGTTCGTCCTCTGGCAGCTGCACACCTCGTGGGGATGGTCGCTGTGGTTCGCGGCGCCGCTGGCGCTGCTGGTGTTCGCCCCGGGGCTGGGGGTCGCGCTCGAACGGGTCGTGTTCCGGCCGCTCGAGCAGCGCGGTGCGGGCGTCGCCGAGCAGCTGGTCGCCACGGTCGGCATCTACGTCGTCACGGTCGGCGTGGCGATCGGCATCTGGACGGCCGAGACCAAGCTCCAGGCGCCGCGGCTGTTCCCGGACGATCCGGTCGCCTGGACCACGCCGATCAGCTCCCGCGGCGAGCCGATCGTGCTCCGCTTCAGCGCCAACCAGATCGGCATCATCGCGCTGGCGATCCTGCTCAGCGCCGCTCTCGGATACCTGTTCACCCGCACGTCGCTGGGCACTCGCATCCGGGCCGTGGTCGACCGTCGCGAGCTGGCCGAGCTGTCGGCGATCGACGCGAACAAGGTGTCGGCGTTCGCGTGGGGGATGGGGGCCGGGCTCGCCGGCATCACGGGCGTCCTGCTCGCGCCACTCAGCTTCGGGGTCGACGCGGTCCGGCTGCCGCTGGTGATCATCGAGACGTTCGCCGTCGCCGTGCTCGCGCGCCTCACGTCGCTGCCGCGGGCGATCGGCGGCGGGGTGTTCCTGGGGTTCATCTCGTCGTTCGCCGACGCCTTCAGCTTCGCGGACGTCACGAACTTCCTCGGCATGTCGGAGTCGGCATCCGAGAACATCGCCCGGCTGCTCGATCCGGTGATCCCGTCGATCGCCGTGATCGTGCTGCTCGCGGCGCTGATGTTTTCGCGGGTGAGTGGGCAGATCGGCCGTGACGACGAGGGCCCCGGGATCGTCGGCCGCGCCATCGTGGCCGGACGTGCCAGCCCCGGCCTGTCCCGCGGCATGAAGCTGACCGTCGCCGGGCTGCTGCTGGCCCTGCCGGTCGCCCTGGACGCCGGCAGCTTCGGGCACGCCCACCGGATGGTGGGCCTCGCCATCGTGCTGCTGTCGATCGTCGCCGTGACCGGGTTCTCGGGCCACATCACCCTGGGCCAGGCCGGCTTCGCGGGGCTCGGCGGGATGCTGACCGCACGCATCCATGCCGGCGAGTTCTTCGGGCTGCCCGAGCTGCCGGTCATCCCGGCGATGCTGCTCGCGGCGCTGTTGTGCGTGCCGGTCGGGTTCGCCGCGGCCTGGCCGGCCCTGCGTCGGCGGGGCCTGTTCCTGGGCCTGACGACCCTGGCGATCGGGCTGGTCCTCCAGCGGTTCGTGTTCGAGAACTTCTACTTCAACTCGGCCACCCGCATGTCGGCCGAAAAGCCCGCGGGCCTCGAGGGTGACGTGGTCTTCTACTACTTCGGGCTGGCCATCCTCGGCCTGGCGATCTTCGTCACCAACAACCTCCGCCAGGGCCAGCTGGGGCGCATCCTCGCGGCCATCCGCGACTCCGAGACCGCGACCCGATCGATCGGGATCGGGCTGCGCAACCCGAAGCTGTTCATCTTCTCGGTCAGCGCCTTCATGGCCGGCATCGGCGGATCCCTCATGACCCAGGGCGCGGAGGCCTTCAGCTCGGAGTCGTACGTCGCGTTCCTGAGCCTGCTGTGGTTCGCGGCCGTCTACGTCGCCGGGATCACCAGCATCTACGGGGCGCTGCTGGCCGCCGCGCTGCTGACGGTGTTCCAGGTCTTCGTCGACGTGCGGGGGCTGACGTTCCTCATCATCGGGCTGGCGGCCATCCTGCTCGGCCAGCTGCCCGGCGGCATCGTGGGCCTGGTCCAGCGGATCGCGTTCGGCCGTTGGGTGCCGGCCGGGCTTCGCGAGGCGTGGCAGGAGGGGTCCATGCCGGTCGAGGATGTCGCGGAACCCGGGACGGACCTGGTCCCGTCCGCGTTCGCGTCCGACGTGTTGGCCGAGGCCGCCGACGCCGAGCGGCCGCTGGTGCCGGCACGCCGCGGAGGGGATGGCTGATGGTCCTCCTGGACGTCAGGGAGATCACCAAGACCTTCGGCGGCCTGGTCGCGGTCAACGACATGAGCCTGACCGTCGAACCGGGCTCGATCACGGCGCTCATCGGCCCCAATGGCGCCGGCAAGACCACCCTGTTCAACTGCATCACCGGGCTGCTGCGGCCTGACACCGGCTCCGTCACGCTGGATGGCACCGACCTGTCACGCCTCGACGTGCACGAGCGGGCGCGGTCCGGCCTGGGTCGGACCTTCCAGCGGCTCGAGGTCTTCACGGGTATGACCGTCTTCGAGAACTGCCTGGTCGCGGCCGAGGCCGCCCACCCGGGCAAGGTCTTCCGGGACATCGGGCGGCTGCGCCACCGGCCCGACCGGAGGGTCGTCGAAACGGTGACCTCGATGCTCGGGCTCGTCGGGGTCGACCACCTCGGCGACACGCTGGCCGGCGAGCTGTCCACCGGGACGCTGCGGCAGGTGGAGCTCGCCCGGGCGCTGTGCACCGACCCGAGGGTCCTGCTGCTCGACGAACCGGCCTCGGGCCTCGACCACGACGAGACGGTGGCCTTCGAGGAGGTCCTGCGCGAGATCGCCGGCAGCGGCATCGGGATCCTGCTGGTCGAACACGACGTCGAACTGGTCCTGCGGGTCGCGGACTGGATCCACGTCATGGACTTCGGCGAGTCCGTGATGGACGGACCTCCCGGTGTCGTGCGGGGCGACCCGCGCGTGCAGGCGGTCTACCTGGGCGTGGACGAGGAGCACGTTCTCGACGACGTGGTGCGCGTCCCGTGAGCGCGTCGCTCGAGCTCCGTGGCGTGGCCGGCGGGTACGCAAAGGTCCAGGTGCTCCGGGACCTGTCCTTCGAGGTTCCCGGCGGCAGCGTCGTCGCGCTGCTGGGACCGAACGGGGTCGGCAAGACCTCGACCCTGCGGGCCATCACCGGCCAGCTCGACCTGACGCGCGGGCAGATCCTGCTCGACGGGCGCCGAATCGACGGCCTGTCGACCTCCCGGATCGCCAGGGCCGGGGTCGTGCACATCCCGGAGGGCCGCGGGATCTTCCCGGGCCTGTCGGTGGCCGACAACCTCCAGGCGATGGCGCGCGCGGCTCGCACGGACGATCCGGACCGGCGCATCCGCGAGGCGCTCGAGCTGTTCCCCCGGTTGGAGGAGCGCCGGACCCAGCGCGCCGGCACGCTGTCAGGCGGTGAGCAACAGATGCTGGCGATGAGCCGAGCATTCCTGGCCGATGCCCAGGTGCTGCTCCTCGACGAGATCTCGATGGGCCTGGCACCGTTGATCGCCGAGGACCTGTTCACGGCCATCGCCGAGCTCAAGGCGCTGGGCCACACGATCCTGCTGGTCGAGCAGTTCCTCACCCACGCGCTTCGGGTCGCGGACCTGTGCTACGTGATGGGCCGCGGCACGATCACGTTCCGCGGCGACCCCGGCGAAGTCGCCCAGGGCGCCGCGGTCGCCGGCTATCTCGGCGGGTGAGTCGCCGCGGGTTCGTCCCCAGCCGGTTCGTCATGGACGTGTTGCGCGAAGCCGAAACTACGTCGCCGGTTCGTAGGCGATCCAGGACAGGCCGCGGTCGCAGAACGGGAACGGGGTCACGGCGCGGAAGTTGCGGATCGACTGGTCCCACTTCGAGATCACGAGGCACTCGCGCTGGTTGTTGCCGGCCTTGTCGTACGGGATCCTCCGCCAGTGGATCGGGCTCAGCAGTCCGTCGACCGTCTCGAGCCGGCTCAGCGGGATGCTCGGGTCGTTGGACCGCTCGAACCCGTCGAGCACGTCCATGAGGCCCTCGCGGGTCAGGTCGGCCCCAAGGCTGGCCGCCGCGTCGCTGAAGATCTTGGCGGCCGACCATCCCTCCAGCGCCCACTGGTGCAGGTTGTCGTCGTACTCCTGGCCATAGGTCTGCCGGATCACGTCACGGAACAGCTTGACCTCCGGGTGCGAGGTGTCACTGTTGGGTCGTGACTCGCCCCACACGTGCAACACGTCCTTGCAGTACTGCGGGAACTGGTCGACCCGCCGGGTCATGCCCTGGGTGGTCGTGAGCTTGCCCTTCATCGGCACGGACTTGCGTTCCAGCGCCTCGCACAGCTTCTGGTTGCCGGTCGCGTCGAGCGTGTCCCACACGCCGTCGACCCCGTCGGCCACCATCTGCGACGCCACCGAGTCGAAGTTCGGAAACGCCGCGTTGACGCGGTACCCGGTGACGTCGAGCCCCTCGCTGGGCGCGGCGTTCTGGATGAACGTCGCGAAGGACTCGGAGGCCGGGATGTCGTAGAAGACCACCCCGACGTGGGTGACCCCGAGGTTCTGCTTGGCCCACCGGAACTGGAGGCCCTGGCTCCACAGGTTCCCTTGGTAACCAACCTCGCCGGTGCGCGGATACTCGCTGCCACGGATCGAGAACAGGGTCGGCCAGGTCGTGTACTCGTTGCCGATCGGCTGGCCACCGACGTCCGGCACGCCCGCGTTCGACACGATCGACGCGCCGGCATACGCACGCGTGTAGGTCGCGACGAGCGCGAACACCTGCTCCTCGTTGACGAAGAAGTTCGCGCACTGGCGGTTGCGCTCGGGGTCCTCGGCGTCGTCGCACTGCACGACCTCGACGAGCCGGCCGTTGATGCCACCCTGGGTGTTGAGCCAGTTGAAGTAGGCCAGCGCACCCTCGGCGCCGGGCGCGAACGCGAGCGGCCCCAGCGGCCCGGACCGGCTGAACAGCAGGCCGACCTTGATGGAGTTCTCCGTCACCCCGACGTCCGAGGGGTAGTTGGGCTTGGTGTTCCCCGTGTTGCCCGTCGTCCCGCCGCCGGTCCCGCCCGTGCCGCCCGTGCCCGTCCCCGTCGTTGGCTGCGCGCCCGGCCCCGCGACGCCCGGACCGGCCGTGCCGGGATCGTCGGTCGCCGACCCGTCCGGCGCAGCAACGGGGTCGCCCGGGCCGACGCCGGGCGCCGCCGGCCCACCCGTCTGCTCTCCTTCCGGGCCCCGGCCGGCCTCAGCCGCCAACTGGTCCCAGACCTCCGGCGGCACCGTCGAACCGCACGCGGCGACGACGACCGCGGCGGCGGCCAACCCGGCGGCGACGCGAAGGTTCATGCAATCCCTGACGCGAATGTCATTCTACGAGCGGTGGTTTCCGACGTGCCCTCGAAACGTTCACCACCGGCGCCGTGGTTTCCTGCTCAGATGGGTGCGTCGGTCATGGCCAAGTAGACCGTCTTGAGCTCGGTGAACTCCTCGATGCCGTGACGGCCGCCCTCCCGGCCGATCCCCGAGGCCTTGACGCCCCCGAATGGTGCGTGCGGGAACACCGTGTACATGTTGACCCCGAACGTGCCGGCCTTGACGGCCTTCGCGAGGCGCATGGCGCGCCGCACGTCCGTGGTGAGGACCGAGGCGCCCAGGCCGTAGTCCACGTCGTTGGCCAGCCGGATCGCCTCCTCCTCGTCGTCGAACGGCGTCATCGCCAGGACTGGCCCGAAGATCTCCTCCTGGGCGATCGTGAGGCTGTTGTCCACGTCGGCGAACAGCGTCGGCGCCACCCAGTTGCCCGCGGACAGCTCGCCGTCGAGACGCTCGCCGCCGGCGACCAGGCGCGCCCCCTCGGAGGTGCCCTTGTCGATGTAGCCCAGCACCCGGTCGAGCTGCTTTTCGTTGATGATCGGCGAGCAGGTGGTGCTGTCGGCGAACGGGCTGCCCTGACGGGGCGCGGCCGCCCACGTGGCGCACTTGTCGACCAGCTCGTCGTAGATCGGCCGCTGCACCAGCGCCCGGGTGTGGCAGACACAGCCCTGTCCTGACACGCCCAGCGCCACCATGCCCATCAGCTTGGCGGCCGTCATGTCCAGGTCGCCGCAGTCGTCGAAGACGATGCTGGGGCTCTTGCCGCCCAGCTCGAGCGTGACCCGCTTGATCCCGTCGGCGGCGGCGGTCATCACGCGCTTGCCGACGGCGCGGCTGCCCGTGAACGTGAGCTTGTCGACTCCCGGGTGGGTGATCAGCGCCTCGCCGGCCTCGGGTCCCTCGCCGGGCACGACGTTGAGGACACCGGGCGGCAGGCCGGCGTCACAGAGCAGCTCGCAGATCCGCAGGACACAGAACGTTGCGTCCTCGGCCGGCTTGAGGACCACCGTGCAGCCGGCCGCCAGCGCCGGGGCAAGCTTGGCGGCCGTGAGCATCAGCGGGGCGTTCCACGGGATGATCGCCCCGACGACGCCGACCGGTTCCCGCAGGGTCATCACGAGCGATTCCGACCCGGAGTGGTGCGGGTAGGTCTCGCCGGTGAGCTTGTCGATCCAGCCGGCGTGGTGTTCGAAGGTGTCGGCGACGATGTCGCCCCCGAGCGGGTAGACCCCGCCCGAGAACCGGATCGGGATCCCGTTGTCCAGGGCCTGGTAGCGGATCAGCTCGTCCGTGTGCTCGCGCAGCAGCTCGGTGGCGCGCAGCAGGATTCGGGTCCGCTGGGTGGTGGGCATGGTGGGCCACGGGCCTTCATCGAACGCCCGGCGTGCGGCAGCCACCGCGCGGTCCACGTCGGTTGCCGAGGCGATCGCGAACGAGCCGACCTCCTCGCCCGTTCCGGGATGCCGGTGGGTGCGGGTGCGGCCGTCGGCGGCATCGACCCACTCACCGTCGATCAGCAGCTTTCCGGGTTCGAGTCCGAGCTGGTCCCGTTCGGGCAGCACCGTCAGGCTCATCCGGCTCCCTTCCCTGACACGCGTGTCAGTGACAGCAGTACCGTACCGATCCGCGACGCATCGACACGAGGGAGCCGATGCCCGTTCCCGACCAGCTGCGCCTGCTCGTCGCCGAGCATCCCGAGAAGGTGGCATATCGGCTCGTGCACCCCGGCGGCGAACGCGAGGAGGTCACGTTCGGCCAGTGGGACGCCGACGCCAGCCGCCTCGCCCGCGGACTCGTCGACCGCGGCTTCGCCAAGGGCGACATCGTCGGCGGCCTGTTCACCCAGGCCGACGCCCTCCAGCAGATCCGCGCGTATGCGGGCATCCACAAGGCCGGCGGCGTGCACGTACCGGTGAACGCCAAGTTCACGCCAGGTGAGGTCGCCCAGGTCCTCGCCCACGCCGAGCCGCGCTGGCTGGTCGTCACGCCCTCGCTCGCCGGGCTGGTCGACGAGATCCTCGACCGGGTCCCCACCGTCCAGCAGGTGATCTCGACCGGGCGGGCCTTCGGCGACGCCGCCGCGTGGGCCGACGTCCTGGCCGACGACGCCACCGACATCCAGGTGGACGTGTCCGAGGACGACATGTGCGACATCCTCTACACGTCGGGGACCACCGGCCGCCCCAAGGGCGTGCTGCTGCGACACCGGACCGCCTTCTCGGTCGAGCCCGGCCGGCCCGACTGGAACGGCATGGGGTGGTTCCACGCGTCGCCGATGTTCACGACGGCCGGCCTGTCGTTCGTGTACGTGCCGATGCGGCTGGGCATGACCGCCAACTACATGAGCCGGTTCGACGCCGCGACGTTCCTCGACTTGGCGGAGTCGCGGACGATCCAGATGTGCTTCCTGGTCCCGGCGTTCGTCGAGATGATCCTCGCCGAGCCCGACATCGAGGAACGTGACCTGTCCGGCATGTTCATGGTCACGGTCGGCTCGGCTCCCATCGCGCCCGCGGCGCTGTCTCGGCTCCAGCAGCTGATGCCGCAGGCGATGATCTCGAACGCCTTCGGGATGACCGAGTCCGGGTCGGCCAACATGGCCCTGCCCGTCGGTGAGCTGGAGAAGCGGCCCGGCTCCGTCGGCAAGCCCACGCCGCCCGTCGAGGTCAGGATCATCGGGGAGGACGGTTCGACGCTGGCCGCCGGAGAGATCGGCGAGGTGTGCCTGCGCAACCCGGGCCAGGAGCGCGAGTACTACAAGGATCCCGAGGCCACCGCCCTGATGTGGCGCGACGGGTGGTTGCACACCGGCGATCTCGGCCGCGTCGACGAGGATGGCTTCCTCTACATCGTTGGGCGCATCAAGGACGTGATCATCCGCGGCGGCCACAACGTCCACGCCGCCGACGTCGAGGGTGTCCTGTACGAGCACCCGGACGTGCGCGAGGCCGCCGTGGTCGGGGTCCCGCACGAGGTGCTGGGGGAGGAGGTTGCCGCCGCCGTCGTCCTCGTTGGCGGGGCAGGCAGCTCGGCCGAGGATCTCGTGACGTGGTGCAAGCAACGCGTCGCCGGGTTCGCCTACCCGCGAACGGTCACGATCGTCACGGAGCTGCCGCGCAACGCCACCGGCAAGGTCCTCAAGAAGATGCTGGCCGAGCAGCTCACGGCATCCACAGGCTGAGCGACGCCGACGGACGGCGAGTCGTTTTCGGCCGCGGTCACGCGCCTGCTCGAACGCGCCCTCCTTCGTCCGAGGAGGAGCGGCCTGTCCCCGAGTACGTCGGTGCGTGGGACGGCCCCGGGGATCTCAGCCTTCGCGTCGAGGAGATACTCGAGCGCCTTGCGGATGAGGCTGACTCGTTTGCCGACCTCAACATCGGCTGGGTCGACGCCGCCGTGATGTTCGTCGCCGAACGCCGCGAGGCGGCCATCTTCACGTTTGACCACCGCGACTTCCGTGCCACGACTTCTGACGCGGGTCCGTGGAGGCTGCTGGTCGACGAGGCCCGCTACGCCGAACAGACTGGCCGTGGCTGAGCGGGCCGTCAGTCACGTCGCGGCCCCGCCGGTGTGGCGTCGCCAGGGGCGGTACACCAACGCGGCGTGCACCACCAGCCCGACACCCCAGCCGAGGGTGGTCGGCACCCACCAAGCCGGGTGTTCGCCGTCCGTGAGGATCAGTTCACCGATCCAGCTGGCGACGAGGATGGCGTTGACGATCGCGAAGGAATAGGCGTGTACGAGCAGTGCTCTTCGCGCGTGCCGAAATCGCTTCCCCCGGGCGTAGGAGCGTTCCCGCGCCACCACACGTTCGAAGGCGTCATCGCTGCTTGTCATGCTCGTTCCTCCACCAGGGGTTCGCCATTGCCGGCGTGCTCCAGCCGTTCGGCCGCCTCGTCGAGCTCACGTTCGATCTGCACGATCGAGACTCGACCGGCGACGGCCGTGACACGAGATCGAAGTCGTGCGAGCACGGCCTCGACGTCGTCGACCGCAGCGAGTCGGCGGCCAGTGCGCTGTTCGATGGCGGCAACGTCGTCACGACGATTGCGGACGACCTCGTGGCCTGCCGTGGTCGGTCGGTATCGCGCGGGCTCTCCGTCGCCGACCGTGCTGATAAGTGCCTCTGCGGCGAGGGCTTTGAGCGCCGGGTACACGCTGCCGGGCGACGGCCGGTAGACGGGTCCGAAGAGGCGGTCCAACTCGCCCATCAGGTCGTAGCCGCTCATCGGCTGGCGTTCGAGGAGGACCAGCAGAACAAGCGGCAGCTCCCCGTAGCGGAAGAACCGTCCCTTGCCCACGTCACCTCCGAACAATCCGGCTTACGCGAGTGCTACGAAAGTTTGTACGAAAGTCTTACGAAAGTCAAGCCCTGATCGAGGGTTCCATCGATCGACGGTCAGGCGGGGCCGAGGACGAAGTCGGCGACGCGTTGGCGCTGCCAGGCCTGTTGGCCCAGCAGCAGGTCGTTGACCTTGGCGCGCTTGAACAGGAGGTGGACATGCGCGTCCCACGTGAAGCCGACGGCACCGTGGACCTGGATCGAATCACCCGTGACCGCGACGGCCGCCTCGCCGGCGTAGGCCTTGGCCATGGCGACGGCCTGCTCACGGTCTTCGGCTTCGGTGTCCGACGCCCACGCGGCCCAGTGCGCACCGACCCTCGCCAGCTCGATCTGCTGGAGCATCTCGGCGGCGATGTGCTTGACGGCCTGGAACGACCCGATCGGCCGGCCGAACTGGACGCGCTGGCCGGCGTACTCGGTCGCCATTTCCAGCGACCTTTCGCCGACCCCGGTGAGTTCGGCGCACAGCAGGATGGCGGCGTCGTCGGCGACCCGCCGCAGGGCGGCCTCGTCAGAGCCCTCGTCCGTCAGCTTGCGGGCCGGGGTGGCGGACAGCTCCAGCCGGGCGATCTTGCGGGTCGGATCGAGGCCCGGGACCGCTTCCGCGGAAGCGTCCTCGACGAGGAACGCGCCGATCCCGTCATCGGTCTGGGCCGCGACGATGATCCAGTCGGCGGTGTGCCCGTCGGGAACGATCGCCTTGACGCCGTCGAGGACCCAGCCGTCACCCGACCGTGACGCGCGCGTCGCGATCCCGGCGAACGGGTCGCGGGCGCTGCCCTCCTCGATCGCGACGGTGCCGCGCCGGGCACCCGAGGCCAGGTCGCCCAGCAGGTCGTCGGCGCCCAGCCGCCGGGCAGCCAGCGAGGCCAGTCCGGCGCTCGACCAGAACGGTCCCGGCGCCGGCAGCCGTCCCATCTCCTCGCAGACCACGACCATGTCGACCAGCCCCAGCCCGAGCCCGCCGTGCTCCTCGTCGACCAGCAGCCCCGTCCAACCCAGCGAGGCCCACGACGACCACAGCTCGTCGGTGATCCCCGCCTCGTCGTCTGCGAGCTCGATGACCCGGTCGGCCAGCCCGTCGGCGAGGGCCGAACGCACCGCGGCGCGCAGCGCGTCCTGTTCCTCCGAGAAGTTGAAGTCCACGTGGTTCCCGCCGTCCCGTCTCGAACCCTGACACGCGCGTCAGGCTACTGTGGCGGTCGCAGCCGACGACAGCGGGAGCCGAGGCGCGTGGACTTTGCCCTGACGCCCGAGGACGAGGCCTTCCGCGACGAGCTGCTGGGTTGGCTGGCCGACAACCTGCCGGACTTCCAGGGCGACACCGAGATCGCCGACCCGTTCCTGCCGCGCAACCTCGCCCGCCGCCGGGCCTGGCAGAAGCGGCTGGCCGAGGGCGGCTGGGCCGCCATCAACTGGCCGCCGGAGTGGGGCGGCCGGTCCGCCACGATCATGCAGAACTTCATCTACTCGCTCGAGATGGCCAAGGCAAAGACCCCCGGGATCATCAACGCGGTCGGCCTGTGGCACATCGGCCCGATGATCATGAAGTGGGGGACCACCGAGCAGCAGAACAAGTGGCTGCCCGGGATCCTGTCGGCCGACGAGATCTGGTGCCAGGGCTTCTCCGAGCCCGAGGCCGGCAGCGACCTCGCCAACATGCAGTGCACCGCGATCCGGGACGGCGACCACTACGTCGTCAACGGGCAGAAGGCCTGGTGCACGACCGCCCACCTCGCCGACTGGGGCCTGTTCCTGCTGCGGACCGACCCGGATGCCATCAAGGAGGGCCGCAAGCACGAGGGCATCACGGCCTTCATCGTCGACATGCACACCGAGGGCGTCGAGGCCAAGGTCGTCCGCGACATGGCGAACGAGGAATCGTTCAACGACGTGTTCTTCACGGACGCCCGGATCCCGGTCGAGCACCGGCTCGGTGGCGACGGCGAGGGCTGGCTGGTCGCCATGGGCACGCTCGCGCACGAGCGGGTCGGCACGGCCGGGCTGTCAGTGGGCCTGAAGATCGAGCTCGACGACGCGATCGAGACGGTCCGCAAGGTCAACCCCGAGGCACTCACCGATCCGCTCCTGCGTGACCGGATCGCCCGCGCCTACACCCAGATCGAGCTGGGCCGGCTGCTGACCGCGCGGGCCCTGAGCAAGGTCCTCAAGGGGCAGAAGAACTGGCCCGAGGTCCCGCTCGCGAAGCTCCAGTGGAGCTACCTGTCCCAGACGCTCGCCGAGCTCCAGGTCGACCTGCTCGGCCCACTGGGAATCGCGTGGAAGGGTGGGCCGGACGCAGTCGACAACGGCCAGTGGAGCCGTCTGTACGCCTACCAGCGCTACACCTCCATCGGCGCGGGCACCACCGAGGTGCAGAAGAACATCATCTCCGAGAAGGCGATGAACCTCCCGAGCCGCAAACCGGGCCAGTAGGGCTTCGCCCTGCTGACGGCGATCGGCTCACCTGGACAGGGCTGCGCCCTGCCCGTTCGCCTCACTTGTCAGTGTCGGGGCTTCGCCCCTCGCTGACCGCGATCGGCTCACCTGGACAGGGCTGCGCCCTGCCCGTTCGCCTCACTTGTCAGTGTCGGGGCTTCGCCCCTCGCTGACCGCGATCGGCTCACCTGGACAGGGCTGCGCCCTGCCCGTTCGCCTCACTTGTCAGTAGCTCGAACCCGTGACGTAGTCCTCGAGGGCGCTCTTGCTGACCTCGAGCTCGTCGGTGTAGGCCTTGACGACGTCGCCGATCGAGACGACGCCGACCATGGTGCCGTCCTCGACGACCGGGACGTGACGCATCCGACGTTCGGTCATGATCGACATCACGTGATCGCTGGTGTCCTCGCGAGTGCAGGTCGTGACCGTCGTCGTCATGACCTCGGACACGGGCTTGTCGAGGCAGTCTGGTCCGTGGGCGATGCAGCGGACGATGTCGCGCTCCGAGATGATGCCGGCGATGTCCGTGCCGCCGTCCGAGACCACCAGCGCACCGACACCGTGATCCTTCAGATGCTGGGTCGCCTCCAGGAGCGTGGCGTTCGGCCGCAGCGTGAACACCTTGTGCCCCTTGTTGTCGAGGATGGCCCCGATGCGAATGCTCATTGGCGTCTCCCTCGTGGTGCTGTGCGACGCACCCGGACGAACCACTGTATGTGCGGAGGGCGGCTTTGCGCCCTGCGAGTTGTTCGCGCAGCCCTCAGGCGATGTCGCGTTGCAGCAGGCCGAACCACCCGGCCGCGCCCAGTCCGACCGCGACCGCGGACAACAGCGCCACGGGCAGGACCGTGAACTCGGCCACGGGCAGCTGGGGCGTGTGCGTGAACGGCGACAGGTCGAGGAACACCTGATCGAGGCCAAGGATCGCCCCGAGGAAGGAGACCAGGAACGCGGCGGCCAGGGCGCCCCAGCTCCAGCCCACGTGCGCGGGCAGCCAGCCCACCAGGGCAACGGCGAGCCCGGCCAGGGTCAGCGTCGCCGGAAGCTGCACCAGCGCTGCCGAGAGCACCCGCGCCACCTGCGTGGGGACGTCGCCCTCGATCACGCCGAACGTGACCCCCGCGCTGATGCCGAACACCACCATGATGATGGCAGTGCCGCCGACGGCGAAAGCCGCATGGCTGAGCAGCCACTGGGTGCGCGTGACGCCGGTCGCGAGCACGGGTTCGGCCCGCAGCTCGACCTCCTCGGTGCGCAGCCGCAGGATGGCCAGGATCGCGTACGCCGTGACGCCCATCCCGAACATGCCGACGACACCCGCGATGAAGGCGTCGGTGAGCACCTCCGTTCCACCCATGCGTTCGAGGAGCTCGCGGAACTGCTCGCTGCCGCCGCCGAGGTCGACAACGCCGGGTGCCACGCCGCCCATCACGGTCCCGAAGACCGCCACCCCGATGGCCCAGGCCAGCAGCACTCCACGCTGGAGCCGCCAGGCCAGCGCCCACGGTGAGTCAAACGACCCTGCCGCCTCGGCCACTCCGGCCCGCGTTCGCAGCAGGCCAGCGCCGATGTCCCGGCGCATCGCCACCCGAGCGGCCAGCGCAAGGGTCACAAGGGCGAGCCCGATCGGGAGCACGACCACCCACCAGGCCTCGTCGGCAAAGGCCTTGAGCTGCCCGCCCCAGCCAAGCGGAGACACCCAGCTGGCCCAGCTGAACCCGTCGGCGCTGTCGCCCAGCATCCGCAGCAGGAACGCCGCGCCGAGTACCGAGCTCGCGATCATCCGGGCAGCGCGGGAGCTGTCCGTGACCTGCGCAGCGAGCAGCCCGACGCCCGTGAACGCCCACCCCGTCAACCCGAACGCCAGGCCGAGTGCGACGGAGCCCTCGGCGGGCTGGCCCGCGGCCAACAGGCCCACGGTCGCCCCGATGGCGAAGGCGAGGTTGGCACCGAGCGTCGCCAGCACGGCGGCGGCCAGTGGTGCGTGCCGGCCGATCGGCATGGAGCCAAACAGCTCGTACCGGCCGGTCTCCTCCTCCACCCGGGTGTGCCGGATCACGGTGAGGGCACTGAAGATGCCGGCGAAGAGCGCCGCGACCGTCCCAATCCGCCACGCCGTCAGGCCGCCGACGGTGGCTGCATACACCTCGCCCAGCAGGGCGGTGAAGGCCGCGTTGCCGCCGACGGCCTGTGCGGCTTGTTCCAACGACGCCGGGTCGGGATACAGCGACTCGAATGCGGCGGCGACCATGGGGGGTGTCAGCGTGAACACCGCGATCCAGATCGGAAACGCCCGGCGTTCGAGCCGCAGGACGAGGCGCAGCAGCTGCCCGGTCCCGGCGAAGGTCACGACCCGGCCTCGCCGTCGTCGTAGTGGCGCAGGAACAACTCCTCCAGCGTCGGCGGCTGGCTGACCAGCCGTTGGACGCCGAGGCCGGCCAGGTGTCGCAGGACGGCATCGAGCGCCCCCGGCTCGACCCGGCAGGTCACGGTGGTCCCCTCGACCACGAGGTCGTGCACCCCGGCAAGGCCCTCGAGCCCGGCCGGCGGCGAGGACAGCTCGGCCTGCACGGTCGTGCCTGACAGGTGGCGCATCTCGGCGATCGCACCGGACTCGACGATGCGGCCCGCCCGGATGATGCTCACCCGTTCACACAGCGCCTCGACCTCGGACAGGATGTGGCTGGCGAGCAGGACGGTGCGACCGTTGCCAGTTTCCTCGCGGACGACGTTGCGGAACTCCTCCTCCATCAGCGGGTCCAGGCCGGCGGTGGGCTCGTCGAGGAGCAGCAGCTCGACGTCCGAGGTCAGGGCCGCGATCAACGCCACCTTCTGGCGGTTGCCCTTCGAGTAGGTGCGGGCCTTCTTGGTCGGGTCGAGGTCGAAGCGCTCGAGCAGCTCGGCCCGGCGGTCGGTGCTGTGGTTGCCGCGAAGCCGTCCGAACAGGTCGATGATCTCGCCGCCCGACAGGTTGGGCCACAGGCTCACGTCTCCCGGGACGTAGGCCAGGCGGTGGTGCAGATCGGTCGCATCCGTCCATGGGTCGCCGTCGAGGAGCCGGGCGCTGCCGGCGTCGGCGCGCAGCAGGCCGAGCAGGACGCGCAACGTGGTGGTCTTGCCCGCTCCGTTGGGCCCGAGGAAGCCGTGCACCTCGCCGACCTGGACCTCCATGTCCAGCCCGTCGAGGGCGACGGTGGTCCCGAACGTCTTGACGAGTCCGCTGATCGCGATGGCCGGTCCCATGGTGGTCACGGTAACCAGTGGTCGCCCGTCAGGTCGCCAGCCGGGTCTTGCCGTCCTCGCCGGGTGACAGCGTCACGGCCGTCCCCACGAACTCCTCGGTGGTGGCCGTGGTCATCGTCGCGTCGTCGTCGGTGGCGGCGTAGGTGCGGGTGCCGTCGGGGAGCTCGCAGACGGCCAGCAGCTCGGTCGGGGAGCCGTCGCGGTCGTAGGTCATCGTCCAGGTCGTGATGGTGGCCGGTCCATCGCCGCGGGTGATCTGTCGGCGGGGGAGCGCGTCCAGCTGCTGCTGGAGCGCAAGCTCCGGCACCAGCTCGAGCGGGCCGGGCTCGTTGGCGTAGACGCCGTAGGCGTGCTTGGTCATGTGCATGCCCACCCCCGACACCATGCCCACGCCGGGCTCGGCACGCAACGCCTCGACCACGGCCGCGATGGAGTGACTCATGTAGTTGTTGGCGGGTCCACCGGCGTAGGGCAGCCCACCCGTGACGGTCAGCGACCGCGACAACGGGTCGATCCCCAGCGCATCGCAGGCGAGGTGCAGAGACGACGCGAAGCACGAGTACAGGTCCAGCGGGCCGATGTCGTCGATCGTGACCCCGGCCATGTCCATGGCCGCCTTTGCAACCATGCCCAGCCCGGGGGCGGCGGCCATGTCCTCGCGCTCGGCCAGGTTCCAGGCCTCGTCTCCGTAGGCCCATCCGCGCGGGTGGATGCGCTTTTCCCGCGGGACGTGGAGCTGATCGGCCTTCGCGTTGCTCGTGAGGATCAGCGCGGCGGCCATGTCGACGTCCATGATCGCGACCGAGTACTTCGTGTACGGGTACCCGACCAGGCGGTTGTCGGCCGTGGGCGTCACGATCTCGTCGGCCGTCCGTTCGACGGGGAACCAGGCGTGCGGGTTGTTGGCGGCGACGGTCGTCATCGGCGCCAGTATCGCGCCCATCGCCGCGCGGTAGTCGGCGTGGGACATGCCGAGAGCGGCTTTCCGGGCGTTGTCGAACAGCGCGAACGTGAGGAACGCCGAAAACAGTCCGTGCGACAGCTCGCCGGGATGCGGCGGGTGCTCGAGCGGGAAAGGGATCTTCTGGGGATTCCGGTGGGACCAGTCCGGGCGCTCGCCCGCCTTCTTGAGCTGCCGCCTGGTCTCCAGCGCCTCGGCCCCGACGATCAGCACGGCCTCGTGCTCACCGTTGAGGATGTCCTCGCAGGCCTCGTTGACCTGGACCTGCGGGGTGGTCCCGCCGATGCCCGTGTAGTAGCGGTGGCCGGCGGCCAGCTGGAGCTCGTGGGCCAGGCGGCCCGGCGGGTCGTCGTACGGCCAGCTCAGGCAGTGGACGACCCGAACCGAGTCGATGGCGCGGAGCAGGTCACCCGACGCGTGGCCGTCGTGTGCGGCGGCTTCGGCGACGGCCTTCATCGCTTCCAGTGGCTCGGGCGCGTTGCCGCCCCGGTACGTCTGCTGGGCGACACCCACCAGGACCGGGGTGTTGGGCGGGATCACCTGGCTTGCCAGTTCGGCGTGCGTTTCTCGGTGAACGCCTTGGGCCCTTCCCTGGCGTCCTCGGTCTTGAAGATCTTCGCGGACAGCTCCTGCTCGATGGCGTAGGCCTCGGCCAGGTTCTCGGCGGCCAGGCCGCGGTGCACGGACTCCTTGGTTGCCTGGATCGCCAAGGGCGCGTTCCTGGTGATTCTCGCCGCCCACTCGAAGGCCCGGTCGAGCAGCTGGTCGCGCTCGACGATCTCGTTGATCAAACCCATCTCGAGGGCGCGGGTGGCCGGGAACTTGTCGGCCGTGAGCAGGAACTCCATCGCATGGGGGTAGCTGATCTGCCGTGGCAGCCGCACGGTCGTGCCGCCGCCGGCGAACAGGCCAGACGCCGGTTCGAGGACCCCGAAGACGGCCTCGGGGCAGGCGATGCGGATGTCGACGCCGCCGAGCATCTCCATGCCGCCGGCGACGCAGGGACCGTTCACAGCGGCGATGATCGGCTTGTAGAGCTTGACGTTGCGCAGCACCGCGTAGACCGAGTCCTTGATGTCGACGCCCTCGAACTCGGTCTTCTCGCCCGACTGGATGGCCTCCTGGAACCTCGTGACCTGGGGGATGAAGTCGCGCAGGTCGGCGCCCGCGCAGAAGCTGTCGTCGACACCGGTGACGATCGCGACCCACATGTTCTCGTCGTCGCGGAAACGCTTCCAGGCCTTGGCGAGGTCCGAGAAGTGGAACAGGTCGAGCGAGTTCTTGCGGTCCGGCCGGTCGATCGTGATCAGCGCGACGTGATCGCGCTCCTCGTAGTGGATGGGCACGCGGTGCTCCCCAGGTGGTCGGCGCCTGGCAAGCTGCGGCAACCGAGTGTGGCGGTGGGCCACAGCCGGCCCGACGTGCAAGAACCCTGACATCGTAGTCAGGGTTCTCGTGGCTACCTTCCGGCCCGCGGGGAGGGCGGCGACGGCGTCCCGTCGAATCCTCTTCGACGGGATGAGGTTGAAGATGAATCGGTTCCTCGCCGTCCCAGCCCTGCTGGCGGCCCTCGCGATGACGCTGGTCGGCGTGCCTGCGGCCGCGCAGACGAGCCACACGGTCGACAACGGCATCGTCGTTGAAAGCTTCGACGGCACCCCGATCGTGGGAAACCTGTTCCTGCCGGCGGGCGCGGCCGACGGCGCGCACGAGGCCGTGCTGATCACCCACGGGTGGGGCGGCTCCGGGCAGGCCACGATCGGCGGGTTCGTCGAGACGCTGCTCAACGACGGCTACATCGTCTTCACGTGGGACCAGCGTGGGTTCGGGTGCTCCGGCGGGACCGTGCAGGTCGACCACAACCAGGTCGAGGGCCGTGACGTGTCAGCCATCATCGACTGGCTGGTCGCCAACGTGCCCCAGCTGCGCCTGGAAGACGGCGACCCGGTGATCGGGATGAACGGCGGCAGCTATGCCGGCGGGATCCAGACCGCGGCGGCGTCGGTCGACGACCGCATCGACGCGATCACCCCCGAGATCAGCTGGGTCGACCTGCGCTACTCGCTGTTCGGCGGCGGCGTGCCCAACGTCGGCTGGTCGCTGCTGCTGTATGGCGCCGGTCTCGCGACCGCCACCGGCATCGGCCTTGACCCGACCTGCCCGGCCGGACCACAGACCGGGACACTCGCCCCCGAGATCTCGCAGGCACTGATCGAGGGCTCGACCCTCACGGAGCTGTCGGAATCCTCGCAACAGTTCTTCGCCGAGCGCTCCCTTGCCTGGTACGGCGCTGCCGAGCGGTCCGAGCCGATGGTCGTTGACATCCCGACGCTCGTGATCAACGGCAGCGTCGACACGCTGTTCGACCTCACGGATGGTGCGGGGATCTTCCATCACGTCCGGGCGACTGGCGCCCCGGCCGAGTACATCGCGTTCTGCGGTGGGCACGTCGCCTGCCCGGCCTCGTACACGACCCCGGACGTCTCGGACGGCGAGTACGTCGACGCCGCGGTCCTGGCCTGGTTCCAGCGGTGGCTGCGGGGCGACACCTCGGTCGACACGGGCCCGGTCGTCGAGTACCGGACCAACGCCGGCGTCTGGAAATCCGCTGACAACTTCGACGAGGAGATGGACGGCGTGATGGTCGCAAGCGGTTCGGCGGATGGGCTGCCGGCCCTGCCGGTGCTCGACACGTCGTTGAGCCTGACCAACGCCGTGCCGGGGGATCGCTCGCTGCCGTTCAGCCAGTTCACGGAGGTCGCGGAGGCCTGCGGCGGCCCGATCGAAATCGTGGGCCTGCCGCGCATCAGCGGGAGCCTCGAGCTGACCGGCACCGAGACGCACCTGTTCTTCCGGCTCATCCATCGCGAGGCCGACGAGGCAATCAACCTCCAGGAGAGCGCGATCCGGATGACCGGCTCGGGTGACTTCGACCTGCTCATGTCCGGGGTGGCCTACACCATTCCCGAGGGCGACCACCTTGACCTCGAGGTCTCGACGAGCAGCGCGATGCACCGGCCGATCACCGGGGCCTCGATCAGCTCGGTCGACTGGGAACTGCGAATTCCGATGGTCGCGTCGTCGCTCGACACCGTGTGCGGTGCCGAGGTCGTGCCGACCGGCGGCGTGTCCGGGGGGTCCGACGAGGACCCGCCGGCGCAGCCCGACGGCGGTTCCGGCCTGCCGGCCACGGGCGGCGGCCTCGCGGCCCTCGGACTGATGGCCCTGGCGGTCGGAGCCGCGGCGGCAGCACGCTTCCGCAACCCGTTCACGCGTCGAACGTCACGCCGTGGCGCGCCTGCGAAGCGGGTACGGCCGTAGCGTCCGGGATGGACGTCCTCGTGCTCCCGTCCTGGCTGGCGTTCTACACGCGCGACGAGCCCTGGGGGTTCTGGGCAGCCGTGGAACCGCAGGGCGGCGAGTTCCTCGGATGGTTCCACCTGCGGCCCGGGCTCGCGACCGAGGGGTCGCGGGTACTCATTGACCGGGCCTTCACCGAGCACGGGGCGCGCCGGGTGTATGCGACCACGATGGTCGTCAACGCAGCATCTCGGCGGGTCATGGAGAAGGCGGGGATGCGGCTGGTCCGCTCCTTTCACGGCGAGTGGCCCGAGGCCATCCCCGGCGATGAACACGGCGACGTCGAGTACGCGATCGCACGCACCCAGTGGGAGGCCGATCGCGGCGCCTGACGCTGGTTCGACGGCGCTGGCCGCTTCCGCGGAAGCGCCTGACTGGCCGGACGGCCCGAGACTCAGCTGCCCGTCAGTACCTCGTGGCCCCTGCGCAGGAACGCCAGAGCCGCTGTCTGTGGATTGCCCGATGCCAGTAGCTCCTTGTAGGCCAGGCTGGCGCCGTTGAAGGTCGTGTCGTTCCAGTAGGGCTCGGCATCACGGTCGACGTCGCCCCAGGCTGCCACATAGAGGTACGGCTCGGGGTGGGCGTCGTCACCGGGGGAGGCGCCGTAGCTGGCGCGTTGGCCGGCATCCGCAGATCCGAGCTCAGTGGCAAGGTCGAAGTGCTCGGGCCACAGCTGGACCTCGCTCGCGTCGACCGCACCCGGCGTCGCTCGCAGTTCCTCGAGGACGCTGTTGCCGAAGTCGAACCAGTCGCCGAGCACGGTGGCCGCGTTGTCGTCGATCTCCAGTGGCGTGCCCGGATCGATCGGCTTCAACGGGTCGTGGAAGTCGGCGAACCACTCGACCTGGTAGGGGATGCCGAGGAAGTCGCAGGCCTCCTGCACGGTCGTCGGCCGCGTCGCGCGGCGCTCCTCGCCGGTCTGGACAACCAGCAGGTCGCCTTCCATCCGGACCTGGACGTCGCCGTCGGGGCTCGGCCAGGGCGGCGCGCCGAAGCCGCCGGGCGTCGCCCGGAGGCCCAGTCGGCCGGTCTCGGCGTACCGCCTCGGCGCGATCGCGAAGAAGGCGTACTGGTGCAGCGCCTCTCGGGTCGTGTCGAAGGCGTCGGGAAGCGGGGTCAGCGTCGTTGTGCTCATGCCGATCTCGAACACGACACACGCGTTGTTTGTTCCGTCTGTACCTTCAATCCACCCAGTGGCGGGGTACACGATGCCCTACGAACGGCTTGATTCGGAACGAGCAGCCACGGATGCGGAGCGCCGTGACCGGGATCGGCGGGTGCTCGGGGCCCAGGGGTCGCTCACGACGTCCCAGCGGCGCCTCATCCTGTGGATGCTCGGCGTCGTTGCCGTCATCGGGATGGTCGGCGTCGGACTGGTCTTCGCGTTCGAACCAGGTTCGGTGGCGGAACCGCGCAAGACGCTCGGCCTCATCGAAGACGGAGACACGGTCATCATTCGTTGGAGGGGCCCGAGTTGCGAGACCGCCAACATCGACCGCACGACGGTTGTTGAGTCGGCGGAACAGGTACGCGTCACGTCGTTTGTGGACGTCCCGGTGACCGAGTGTGGGGGCGAACCAGTCGTCAACCACTCGCACAGGGTGGAGCTGGAGCGTGCGGTCGGGGACCGGAAGCTGGTTGACGGCGCCTGCGACCTGTCGCTGGAGTGTCCGTGACCTGCTGAGCCAGGAGCTCAACGGTCGGGCCCATTGGCCTTCCGGCTCCATTTCCGGTGGAAACCCGTTCCGGGGCTCCCTGCGATTGGCTGCGATCAGGCTGCGATCCGACTTGTCCATCCTCCTGCTGTCGATCACAGGAGGACAACTGGCATGCGGATCGAGGAAAGCATCCTGATCAACCGGCCCCCGCAGGAGGTCTTTGCGTTCTTCGAGGACCGTCGCAACGACGAACGCTGGATGGGAGGCGTCGAGGAGTCGACCTATGCCGATCACGCGGAGACCACCGATGTGGGACGCCGCGGGCGCATGGTCATGGAGGCGATGGGGCGACGCGAGTTCGATGACGTCGTCACGGTGTTCGTGCCCGATCGGAAGGTGGCGCACCGTTTCGATGACGGTTCCTTCGTGTTCGAATCCGGGTGCGATGCCGACCCCGAGGGCTCGGGCACGCGCGCCACGGTCTGGCTCGAGCCGGAGCGGCTCCCCGGCGGCATGTTCGGTCGGCTCCTGGCCCCAATGGTGGCGCGGGCCACGCGCAAGAACTTTCGTGCGGACCTCGAACGCCTCAAGGCCCTGCTCGAGGCACCCGACTCCGCGCAGAGGCCGGGTTAGGGTCCCGTGCTCGGGAGGCGAGCGTGGAATTCCGAGTCCTCGGGCCGCTGGCCATCGCCGACGGCGCCCGCCAGGTGCCCCTCGGAACGCCCCGCCAACGGGCCCTGTTGGCCCTCCTGGTCGCGGCGGCTCCGCGCGCGGTTGCCTATGACCGCCTTGCCGAGCAGCTGTGGAGCCGGAACGCACCAGCCAGCGCTCGCCACACGATCCAGGGCTATGCCCACCGGCTCCGGGTCGGGCTTGGCGACAACGCCCATCGACTTCAGACCGAGCCGGACGGATACCGACTCGACATCCGGCCCGGCGAGCTCGACGCGGAGGCCTTCGCCGAAGGCGTCGACCAGGGTCGTCGGGAGCTCGACGATCGGAACGCGCGCGCCGCAGCATCCACGCTCGAGGACGCCCTGTCGCTGTGGCGCGGACGCCCGTTCGAGGACATCGACGACGTTGGCGACCTCGAGGTCGAGCGTGCTCGACTCGAGGGTCTGCGGCTCGCGGCGATGGAGGAGCGCTGCGAGGCCGAGCTGTCGCTGGGTCGCCACCAGCAGCTCGTCGACGAACTCGAGCGACTGGTCTCCGACCATCCGTATCGGGAACGGTTCTGGGGCCATCTGATGGTCGCGCGATACCGGTCAGGCCGGCAGGCAGATGCCCTCGAGGCCTTCCGCCGCGTGCAGAGCCTGTTGGCCGAAGACCTCGGGATCGAGCCGGGACCGGCCCTGTCCCGGCTGCACGAGCGCATCCTCCTGCAGGACCCGATGCTCGAACATCAGCCGGCCGCCGCGGCGCCGTCGCCGCGCCCCACCGCCGTGCCCGCAGCGCGAGACGAGCTGGTCGGACGGCAGCGCGAGCTTGACGCACTCGACGGGTTCGTTCGCTGCCGACGACTCATCACCGTGACGGGGGCCCCGGGAGTCGGAAAATCACGTCTTGCGCTCGAGGTCGCCCGTCGCCTTGCCCGGGAGCAGCCCGACGACGTCGCCGTCACACAGCTCGCGAGCGTTTCGGATCCTGCCGATGTCCCGGCCGTCATTGCTGAGGCCGTTGGGGCACCGATCACGGGCGGGCGCTCGGCCCTCGAGGCCGCGATCGAGCACCTGCGGGGACGTCGTCTCCTGATGATCGTCGACAACTTCGACCACGTGGCGGCGGCCGCCGTCGCCATCTCAGCGTTGCTCGACGCGGCACCGGGGCTGGTCGTCGTCGCCACCAGTCGTCAGCCGCTCCACCTCACGGGTGAACAGGACCTTCACCTTCGTCCGTTGGACACCGAACGGCACGACCTCTCCACCGACGCCCCCGCCGATGCGGTGGCGCTGTTCGTCGCCCGAGCTCGCGAGGTCGATTCCTCTTTCCGGCTGCACGAGGACAACCGCGACCTCGTGGACGCGATCGTCGCTCGACTTGACGGGCTTCCGCTGGCCATCGAGCTGGCGGCGGCGCGGGTGCGTTCCCTGCCCCTGGGCGAGCTCCTCGAGCAACTCGACGCGACGTCCACCCCGGTGACGGACCTGCCCGATCGCCCGCACCACCACCGCGGGCTCAGGGCGACGATCGACTGGAGCCTGCGGTTGCTCGATGACCGTCACCGACTGCTGATCCGCCGGCTCGGCGTCTTCCGTGGCGGGATCACCGTCGACGACGCCGAGGCGGTCATCGGATTCAAGCCTGTGGATGACATCCTCGGAGGCCTCGAGCGTCTGGTCGAGGCCAGCCTTGTCATGCGCCCAGCCGACGAGGACCCGGCGCGATGGACGCTGCTCCAGACCATCCGGGCACACGCCGAACAACTGCTCCGCGACCATGGCGAATGGGCAGAGGTTGCCGAGCGTCATGCGCGTCACCATGCCGCCGTCGTCGCGGCCACTGCCCCCGCCCTCACCCAGGCTGGCCGGGGCGAGGCCGCCGCGAGGCTCGACGAGCTACAGGCGGACCTGCGTGGAGCGCTCGACGCGACGATCGAGCTGTCCCTGCCCGATCCCGGACTCGACCTCGCGTCCGGGCTCTGGCGTTGGTGGCAGCTGCGCGGGCTCCTGGTCGAGGGCCGGCGACGGCTGGAGGCGGCGCTCGACCTCGAGGGAGGCACGACGGCCGCGTGCATCCGGGCAACACTCGGTCTGGCCGGCATCTGCTACTGGCAAGGCGACCTCGAGGCCGCCGAGTCCGCCTACCGGGGCGCACGCGCGGATGCTCACGGCCTCGACGAGTGGCTCGAGGTCGAGGCCCTGTTCGGGCTGGTGACGACCCTGGCCTGCCGCCGCGGCGACCTGGTCGAGGCCGAGCCCGTCGAGCAGGAGATCCAGGCGTTGGTGGCGGCGCTCGCCGACCCGGTCGCCATCGGTCTCGGGCTGGCAACCGGACAGCTGGTCCGGCTCGCCGCCGGCGAACTCGAGGCGTCACGTGAGCTCGGGGAACGGTGCCTGGAGGGCACGCGCCAGTTGGGCGAGCGCTGGTACGAGCTCCAGGTGCTACGAACGTTGGCACTGACGTCCCGTCGACAGGAGCGGTGGCAGCAGGCCGATGACGAGCTGCGCGAGTGCCTGCGGATCGGCCTGGAGCTGGGTGATCGGCCCGGGCTCGCCCTCGACCTGGAACGCCTGTCGCGGCTCCGCGCCAGCCGGGAGGACCTGGAGGTTGCTCTGGTGTTGTCGGGTGCTGCGACTGCACTCCGCGAGTCCGCGGGCGTGCTGGCCGTCGACGAAGCCTTTCGCTGGGAGCAGCCCCCGGCCGCCGACCTGGCGAACGCAGCGCTCGACGAGCTCACGGCGGCCCGGGCCGTCGCGCGCGGGCGAACGCTGGACCTCCAGCAGGTGGTCGCCGAGGCCGTCGGGGCATGAACCGCGGCGGTCGCCTCCCGGCGGCTGTCGTCAACCGAGGCGCTCGATCACGGTGGCGTTTGCTTGGCCACCGCCCTCGCACATCGTCTGGAAGCCGTAGCGGCCGCCGGTGGCCTCGAGGTGGTTGAGCATCGTCATCATCAACCGGACGCCTGAGGCACCCAGCGGGTGGCCCAGCGCGATCGCGCCGCCCCGAGGGTTGAGCCGCTCCATGTCCGGCTGGAATTCACGGACCCAGGCGATTGTCACGGCCGCGAACGCCTCGTTGACCTCGAGGGCGTCGAAGTCGGCGATCGCCATGCCCGACCGCTCCAGCAGCCGGCGGGTGGCCCGGTTGGGTGCCGTCAGCACCCAGATCGCCGACTCTGCCGCGACGGTCATGTGCCGGATCGCGGCGCGGATCGGCAGGCTGTGCTGCTCCGCGAAGGCCCGTTCGGCGATCACCATCCCGGCGGCGCCATCGGACATCTGGCTCGAGTTGCCGGCCGTGATGTCGGGCGCGTCGTCCGGGCGCCAGTTCGCGGACGGGAGCCTGGCGAGGATCTCCATGGTCGTGTCGCGGCGGATCCCTTCGTCGTGCTCGAGGCCCTCGTACGGCAGGATCTCGTTCTTGAAGAAGCCCTCGTCGGTGGCCGCGGCGGCGCGCCGATGGGACTCGAGGGCCAGCGAGTCCATCTCCTCGCGAGAGATGTCCCACTCGTTGGCCATGTGCTGGGCGACCTCGAACTGGTTCTTGAGCTGCCCGTCACAGGCGGCCAGGAAGGACGCCGGGAACGGTCCCGTGCCGCCCTTCGCGTTGGAGGCCATCGGCGCGCGGGTCATCGACTCGGTGCCGCACGCGATCACGAGGTCGTAGCCACCGGCGATCACGCCCTGGGCCGCGAAGCTCACGGCCTGCTGGGACGAGCCGCACTGCCGGTCGACGCTGGTGGCGGGGACCGTGTGGGGGAGCCCGGCCGCAACGACGGCGTTGCGCGTCACGTTGCAGCCCTGCTCACCCACCTGGGTGACGCACCCGCCGATCACGTCGTCAATCCGCTCGGGGTCCAGGCCGTTGCGTTCGAGCAGGCCCGTGAGCACGTGGGCCAGCAGGTCAACCGGGTGGTGCTCGGCGAGCATCCCGTTGCGCTTGCCGATCGGGGTCCGGACGGCATCGACGATCACCGCTTCACGCACGAGCACTCCAAACCCTGACGTTCGTGTCAGGGTAGTGGTCGTGCGTGCGACTGACGACGTCCGGCCGACGACCAGCCTGAATCCCGCCCGGAGCGCTTCCAGTTGGCGCGATGGTCGACCAGCTCTACGACCCTTGGAGGCCCTTGCAGTTGGTGAAGCCGTGGCTGGAGTCCAGCACGAAGGCCGTCACGTAGGTTCCGTCGCCGAAGAAGAAGGTGTCCAACTCCGGGTGTGGCGCCAGCTTCGATGCCGGGTGGTCGAAGTCGAAGCTGATCAACACTCCAGGCCCGTTTGTCCCGTCACCTTCGAACTCCACCACCGACGCGATGAACTTGCTCGCGAACAGCGGTTGCGCGAAGTTGTCCGCGTTCGACCCGCCCGACAATCCCGGCGGGAAGGGGTTGCCGTGCTCACCGGCACAGAACATCCCGGTGATCTCGTGCACGGTCGCCGATGCCGGCGCCGCCATCAGCCCAAGCGCCAACGCCGAGACGACCCCCATGGAGAGCAGCCGCTTCATCATTGTGTCCTCCCACACTCCCCGTTGCCCAAACTTGCCCAGAATTGGGATCCTCACACACTCCGAGGCCCGCGTCAAGGAGCACCCCACCCGTTCTGTTCACGGGGACACACAAGCGCTTCCGCGTGAACTCTTGGGTTGGAACCAGGCCACCGCTCGGCCATCCTTCGCGCGACTGGCCTGGAGGATGGATGGTCCTGTTGCGCAAGATGTTGGCCGCGACCGACGCTCTGGCCGCCGTCGTGCTGATCCTTCCAGGCGTGCTGTTCCTGCTGGCCGCGTGGGTGATTCTTGCGTGGGGCGCGGCCTCCTGGTCGACGGAGAGCGCGGCTGGGGCCGGCGTGCTGGCTGCCGTCGGCGCAGCTTCCGTTGCCACCGGGTTTCGCCGCCCCATCGCCACGAGACGCCGGACCGTCCGGGTCTGCGTCGCCCTCGCCGCCGTTGGCGTGGTCGGCCAGCTCCTCCGATCAGACCTGCCGGGGGCCATGCTCACCATGGTGCTGCTGCTGGCCAGCCTGCGCGCCTTCCGCGAGGGCACGGAGTTCAGGATGTCGAAGTCCCGTGCGTCCCGCACGACAAACAAGACAGAGACACCATGAGGATCGATGGCGACATTGCCCTCGTGACGGGGGCCTCGTCGGGGATCGGCGAGGCGACGGCGCTGGCGCTGGCCGCGGCCGGAGCCCACGTGGTGGTGGCGGCCCGACGGGTCGACCGGCTCGAGGACCTGGTGGCCCGCATCGAGGCCACGGGTGCTTCCGCGGACGCGCGTCCGGTGGACGTGGCCGACCGCTCGGCCTGCCAGGAACTCGTGTCCGGCATCGAGAAGGACCACGGCCGGCTTGACATCGTCGTGAACAACGCCGGCATCCCGATGCGCCGCCACGGCACCGAGCTGACCGCCGACGAGGTCGAGCACACCATGGCCGTGAACTACCTCGGGTCGGTTTGGGTCACCTTGGCCGCCCTGCCCGGCATGCTCGAGCGCCACCACGGGTTCGTCGTCAACGTGACGTCGCTGGCAGGTCACGTGCCCAACCCGAACGAAGCCGCCTACGCCGCCTCGAAGGCCGCGCTTTCCCAGTGGACGCACACGATGGCCGTGGACCTCGCGGGCACCGGTGTTCGCTTCGCCGAGGTCGCGCCCGGTCCCATCGAGACCGAGATCTGGGACCAGGAGGACAACGACGACCCCTTGTTCGAGGGCCGCAAGTTTCCGCCGGCGACCGTCGCGGACGCCATCGTCGACGTCATCGCCCACGACCGGCTGCACCGGACCTCGCCACGCCGCTACGGGGTGTTCGCGTCGGCCTACCCGCTGTTCCGGTCGGGCTTCACGCGAGGGCTTGCCCGCTTCGGCCGGTCTGGCCGTGCTCGACAGGACAGACGCTGATGGACCCGCGCCAACGGGGCGTCACCTCGTTCTTCACGGCGGCGTCGCGGCTCTACGACTTCCCGCCGCTCCAGGCCTGGATCTACCGCCCCACGCAGGACGCCGTCGTCGAGGTCCTCCGGCAGCGCCAGCCCCGCCGGATCCTCGACGTCGCCTGCGGGACCGGGCAGCTGACCAGCCGCATCGCCGACGAGCTGCGCCCCGAACGCATCGTCGGCTGCGACGCGTCGCCGGGCATGCTCGCCCAGGCCCGGAAGCGCTCCAGTGACGTCGAGTGGATGGAGGGGACCGCCGAGCACCTCCCCTTTGACAATGACACCTTTGACGCCGTGATCACGACCGAGGCGTTCCACTGGTTCGACCAGCCTGTTGCCCTGGCAGACTTCCGTCGGGTCCTCGATCCCGGCGGCGTCCTCGTGATCGGGGTCATGACCCCCACGAGCCCGAGTGCCGCCCGGGCCTGGAGCTTCCTCGGCATGGCGCAGTGGCCCACCGCGGACCGGCTGCCGGACCTGCTGGCAGGAGCCGGCTTCACGATCGTCGAACAGTTCAAGGCCGCCCGCGCCTTCGGGCCGGCGCTCTCTTCACTCGTGACGATCGCGGAGCCGACGTGACCCGACGACATGTCCCTGCCCGATTGGCCATGCTCGCCACGCTCACGGTGGTGACGCTCGCGCTGGTCGAGGTCGCGCGGCCAACCGGCGCATGGCCGACCCCCGTCAAGTGCGACGAGGCCGACCCCACCCCGGACGGTCGGATCTACCCCGAGCCGCTCCTGTCCCTGACCTACGTCGGCTTCGACGAGTTCCTGTGCGGCATGGCGCTGCTCGACGAGACCTACCCCGACCTCATCGAGCTCGAGGTGCTGGGGACCTCCGAGGGCGGCAACGACGTCTACGTCGTGCGGACCACCGACGAGACCATCCCGGCCAGCCAGAAGCAGGGCAACCTCTACGTCCAGAATTCGATCCACGGCAACGAGACCGCCGGCCGCGAAGGAGCGTTTCGCAACATCGAGGAGATGCTCGACCCCGACCTGATGGGCAGCCTCGACTGGGTCGAACAGGTCCTCGACGATTGGGTCATCCACTGGACCTTCCCGAACCCCGACGGGTGGAAGTCCGGCGAGCCCGGCGGCACCACCTACGCGCGCGGCAACGTCAACGGCACCGACCTCAACCGCAACTATCCCGTGAAGGGCTGGATCTCCGGCACCCCGTTGTCCGAGGTCGAGTCCGTCCACATCGACGAGTACCTCAAACAGGTCGGCGACTGGTACCTCGGGACCGACAACCATGGCCAGGGCCCGGACACCTACGCAGCCGCGGGCCTCCAGATCGTCGGCCAGTTCGACTACCAGAAGTCCGAGACGCTGGCCCGGTTCGCCGACGGCATCACCGAGGCGATGACCGAGTACGGCGTCCACGCGCTGCTCGATGAGCTCGGCGAGGTCACCGGGACGGACGTCGGCCCGTACCACTGGGGCACGCTCTACGACATGCTCGGCTACTCGGCCAGTGGGTCGGTCATCGACTACTACAACACGCCGGACCTGCTCGACGGGTTCGGCTTCGCGACCGAGATGACGTTGAGCAACCTCAACGAACTGCACCAGAACGTCTTCGTGCCGATCCTCACGCAAGTGCACGTCGACTCTGTGCGGGCGATCAACTACACGATGTTCCAGCAGGCCCTCGACCCGGTCGCGTTCACCTACGCCGTCGACGGCGACGTCGCGTACGTCTTCGACCCTCTGCGGGTCCGTCACGACGACACCAACGGCATCGGCTACGAGGGCGACCGCGACGGCGAGTACGAACAGCAGCCCTACGACGTGTCCCGGATGCAGTTCTTCGAGGACCTGAACCTGTATGCGGACAACCCATTGACCGCGATCCGGGTGCCTGACGTGCTGTCGGGCGCGACCGAGCTTGCGACCTTCGACACGGTGATCCTCAACGAGGACCCGATGCCGGAGGGCGACGACACCGAGCCGTGGTTCGCCGCCCTCGAGGAGTTCGTCCGGGAGGGCGGCAACCTCGTGCTGACCGACGGCGCACTGCCGGCGCTGGCCGAACTGGGCGTCGTCGCGGCCGACGACGTGTTCGTCGCTCCCCACTACGTCGGCTCGGTCGAGACGTTCCTCGACGCGGCCCACCCGCTCAACGCCAACCTCCGCGGCGTCGCGAGCCAGACCTACGACACCGTCCCGATCGGCTACACGTTCGGCGGGAACCTCGACTCGGCCCCGAACTGGAAGGTTGACCAGGCCGCCTGGGAGGCGGCCGGCGGCACCACGACCGGCGTGCACGGCGACGGCGCGACCATCTACGGCGAGGTGCCGCTCGGCGAGGGTCGCGTGCGGATCCTCGGAGCGCTGCTGCCCAACCCGACCGAGGAGGGCTACCACCCGTTCGGACTGCTCAACTACGCCGTGACCTACACCGGCTACACGCTCCTCCAGAACATGCTCACCTGGGACAACCCGGCCCAGGTGCTCGACGTAGGCGGCGGCGGCGGCCCAGACGACGACAGCGCGCAGACGCCGACCACGGGTGGCGGGCTGGCCGCCGCGGCGCTGCTGGTTCTCGCCGCCGGGCTCGCAGTTCGCCAACGCGGACGTTGGCGTGTCTGGCCTGACGCTCGCGACCGGCCGGCGCGTCAGGACGCGTGATCGCGGCGGACGAGCAGGCCCGCCCCCACAAGGGCAGCAATCGCGAGGGCCGCGACCGCGAGGGGCCAGGCCGGCAGACCACGGTCGCCCAGGGTTCCGCGGTCGATGCCCGCGACGGCAGGTGCCGCACCGACATAGTCCTGACCCTGCTGGGCCGCCGCAAACGCGGCTCCGAAGGCAGCGGAACTGTCCGGCGCCTCACCGACACGGGCAGCGATGTCCCACTCCAGCAGCCGCTGCTCGGAGCGCACATCCACCCGAGTGAGCGTGAACGACGTCGGGATCCACTCGGCCCGCTCGTCATCGGTCAGGTCGAACACGAGGTCCGACCCGGGGCCGTACCGCTCCTGGAACGTGATGTCCGTGCCGGGCACGAGGCCCCCGAGGACCGTCGGCTGGCCGGGGGTGATCAGGAACAGGTCGGCGACCACGATCTCCTCGCCCGGCTTGTCGAACCCGAGCACCTTGACGGGGATCCACGCCTGGTCCTGGTCATGGAACGAGAAGCGGACCGGCGTGCCCTCCCCAGCCTTCAGGTCCTGCTCGATCGCCCGCTGGTTGTCGAACCGGATGGCCGCGAAGATCGGGGAGCGTTCGGCGTAGAACTCCAGCATCGCCACGGCGTCCGACAAGTCTTCGGGGGCGCCATCGGCAACACCGAGGTCGAAGCCGTTGTCGTCGGCCCACGTCAGCACGTCGGCGCCGCCGCCACGCAGGATCGTGATGTCGAGCGAGTCGACCTCGTAGGTGGCGATGACCTCCGCGCCGCCGTCCTCGGCGGAGAGCGCCGCCGCCTGGTCGAAACCGGCTCGCTGCGGGGTCGTCTCGATCACCAGCCGCTGGAGGAACCAGCCCGGAGCCTTCTCGACCTCGTAGGGGATGTCCGGCAGGGGGATCACCGCTCCGAAGCTCTCCGGCGACCCGTTGAAAGAGAACGCCGTCACGTAATGGGCGTCGCCCTCCTCGGTCAGGACCGACGCGGCCGTGAACGTGTCCAGCCGAATCGCCCCGTTCTCGGCGACCAGGAACCCGCACGCCAACGCCGCCGAGGACGGCATCACCACGAGTCCCGCCACCATGGCCACCATCGTTTGCACCCGTCGCATGCCACCCTCCTCGATCGGTGAACCGTCGAGGGTGGGACGCCGCCAACAGCGAGGAGGTTCCAGCTGGATCACCGTGAGGCGTTCGGAGATGTCCTGGGGTCAGGCGACGGCGGTGATCTCGTGGCCCTCACGGTCGACGAGTTCTGGGTGATGGCCCCCGACGGGTCCTTCCGGTCAGGGTCCATCCAACTCTCGGATGGTTCGTGGTGCGTGGGGTCGGGGGCAGCTGCGGCCGGGTTGGGCTGTGGACAACTCGGCGGTTCGTGCGAGGGTCGCACGCGGCCTGTGCGGTGATCGAACACTAGTGCGAGACTTGCCCACAGATTAGCCTGTTGTCCACCGATATCGGCTGATCCTGCTTGACTCGTGTCGCAGAGCTGCCGTATGGTGAACCCATGTTCGATCACGACACACCGACCAACACCGCTGGCCCCACCAGCCCTTCCGTGCTGGACGCGGGGGCCCGCGGAGTGGAGCGCCGGCTTGCACGCATCTTGGAGGACGCGCGGCAGCTGGCGTCTGGGGACCTGACCGGCCTGTCGGCGGCCACCCTCAACCGGATGCTGGCCACGCAACGGCAGGTCGATGCGGCCGTCGCTGCGTGGCGTGCCAGCCTGCTGGCTGCCTGTGACCAGTCGGTGCTTGACAGCGCCGGGGCTGTTGACAAGGTCGGGCTGGTGCGGGCGCGGCTGGGCCTGTCTGGTCACGAGGCCAAGAAGGAGGCCTCCCTGGCCGAGGGGCTTGCCGGCCTGCCCGAGACCCGCGAGGCGCTGCGTGAGGGCAGGATCGACCCGGATCATGCCCGTCGCTTGGCCTCGGCGGTCGAAGAGGGGTCGCTGGGCTCGGGTGCCCAGGTCGAGAAGACGCTGCTGGACGCGGCCGAACGGCTCGATGCCGACCGGTTCGGCCGTCACGTCCGCCGCAGGCAGCAGCAGGCCCGCTCGGCTGCCGAGCAGCTCTCCCGAGAGCGGGAGGCACACCGGCGGCGGATGCTGTCGACGCGTGACCGCGGCGACGGGCTGACCGAGCTGCGGGCGCTGCTTCCGACCATGGGTGCGGCCCAGTTCAAGAATGCGCTGGCCGGTTTCATGACCTTCGATGGCGATGACGTTGCCGAGCAGGATCGCCGCACGTGGGGTCAGCGTGCCGCCGATGGCTTCCTGGACATGGTGCAGGCCGCGCAGAGCGCGCCGCGCGATGGGTCGGTTGGTCGCGCACGAGCTGACGTCACGGTGATGATCCCGTGGTCGGTGTGGTCTGGCGGTGACGGCGTGGCCGAGCTGGAAGGCCAGGTCGTCTCAGCCGAGGTTGCCCGCCAGGCCGCCTGCGACGCGAACATCTCGCGGCTGCTGGTCGGACCGGCCTCACAGCCGCTCGATGTTGGCCGGTCGACGCGGGACTGGTCGGTGGCCCAGCGCCGCGCCATCGTGGCGCGCGACGGCCACTGTCGCTTCCCGGCCTGTGACCGGCCTGCCGCCTGGTGTCAGGCCCACCACATCAGATGGTGGAAACGTGACCGGGGCCCGACCGACGTCTCGAACGGGATCCTGGTTTGCCAGCGCCACCACACGGCGGTCCACGTGGGCGGCTGGACCGTGTCACTGGATGCCACGTCCGGGGTCGCGACCTGGACCTCACCGTCGGGCGAGCAGTACCTGACCCAGCCCGAGGGTGCGCTGCACACGCTGATGGGCGCCCACCACCCGTCGGATGGGCCCGTCGAGGACCCCGTACGCCGGCCTGCCATCGCCCGAGAACTCCCTGCCCGTTACGCCGCTTGGCCGGTTGACGCGCGACGTGGCGTCGACGATCACCCGTCGGTGAGGATGTCCGACCAGCTCGCTCTGGCCGGCACCGCCTCACGAGCTCCTTGACAACTCCAAAGTGACAGAACTGTCGCTTGCCGCGGGCCTGGCCTCGCGGACACTCACCCCTGCCCTGGACCCGGCCCCGGTCAGGCGACGCTCGTGATCTCCCAGACCTGCTGCGGCTCGGCCTTGCCCTTGAGCTTGACCGGGCCAAGCGGGATCGAGGTGACGTTGTCGGCGACCTGATCGTGCGTCGAGGCACCGACCAACACCTTGCCGGGCGTGGCGAGCGCCTCGAACCGGGCGGCCGTGTTCGCGGTGTCGCCGATCACCGTGAAGCTGCGCTGCTGGTCCGCTCCGACGTTGCCGACGACGGCCGGGCCGGTGTTGATCCCGATCCTGAACAGCGGCCAGCCCGGCCGACCCGACGCGACCTCGGTGATCGTCTCCTGGACGAACAGGGCGGCTCGCACGGCCCGCAGAGCATGGTCGGGCTGGTTGCCGAGCGTGTTGAAGATGACGAGGATCCCGTCGCCGGCAAACCGCTCGATGAACCCGCCGTGGCCGTCGACGATCGTCGGGACGACCGCCGCCCAGTAGGTGTTGAGCAGCTCCATCCCCTCCTCGGGCGGCCGGTCCTCCGAGAAGCTCGTGAAGCCGACGAGATCCGCGAACAGGACACTGACCTCGACTTCCCGCCCACCAAGCCCGGCGAGGTCCGGCTGTTCTGCCAGCCGGTCGGCCAGTTCGCGCCCGACGTAGCTGCGCAGCAGGTCGTCCACGCGGCGCAGCTCGGCCGCGGACTGCTCCAGCGCCGTGATCCGCTCACCGGTCAGTCCCGCCGACCGCAGCCGCGACCGCACCGGCTCGAGGGCCTGGCCGCTGCGGAGCGCCGCCGCCAGCTCGGCGAGTGCGTCGGAGGACTGCTGGTCGACGAACGTCAGCGTCTGCTCCTGGTAGAGGCCGGCGAAGGCCTCGCCCACCGACCCTTCACGCCGGTACTCCGTGCGGGCGGCGAGGAAGATCGCCCCGAAGGCGATCGCCATCAGCACGTGCCACTCCCACCAGGTGGCATGCCACGTCCGTGAGAAGACGATCGCGACCATCGCCTCGGCCAGCAGGACCAGCGCGACCGCCACGGCCAGGGGCAGGGGACGCTGGCGACGCCGGTACAGGGCCAGATAGCGCGTCGCGGCCCAGCCGTACAGCAGGATCGCGACCGGAGCCAGGATCCGCAGGACGGGTGGCACCTCCTCGGCCGGCGGTTCGTCGAGCAGCGGCACGCGGGCGAGCGATGCCCACGCCCACCCGACCAGCACGACGACGAGCAGCGCCCGGATGACGCGCTGTGCCTGCCGGTCGAGCGGACGGTCGTCGAACCGGTCGAGCACGGAAGCGGCCGCGAGCCCCGATGCAAGGAACAGGCCGATCGGGGTGGCGATGGTGAATCCCGCGTTGGGGCCGTCCAGCAGGACCCGTGGCGTCGCGAGCGCGTGGAGTGCGAGGAAACCGGCGCTGGCCAGCAGCGCCATCGAGACCAGGAAGATCCGACTGTCGCCGCGGCGGGTTGCGGCCTCCCCGGTGGCCAAGCCGAGCACCACGTTGAGGATCGCGACCAGGAAGACCAGCCAGAAGTGGGACGGATCGTGCTCCCAGCGGACGTCGAGGTCCGGCACGGCAAGCAGCAGCGCCAGTCCTGCGAGCGGGAGGGCAAGCAGGATCGCCAGCGGACGGAATGTCGTGTTCACGACCCGGATCTTGGCAGACCGAGGATGCGTTCGGCGATGATGTTGCGCTGGATCTCGGAGGTACCGCCGGCGATCGTGTTCGCGAAGCTGCGCAGGTACTGGTGGGCCCACGCGCCCTCGCCGTAGGCGCCGTGCACGTCGGCCTCGACGTCGAGCGCGTCGGCCCCGATCGCGTCGATGGCCTCGAGCCACAGGCGCCGCTCCAGCTCGGAGCCGAACAGCTTGAGGATCGAGTGCTCCGGAGCCGCCTGCCCGCGCGCAAACTTCGCGAACCCGCGGTAGCCCATTGCGAGCATCGCCTGCGCATCCACCTGGAGGGCCGCGAGCCGGTCGCGGAACACCGGGTCGTCGGCCAGCCGTGACCCATCGGCCCGCGGCTGCCGGGCCGCCGCGACCAGCCGCGCCAGGTTCCGCTCGATCGTGCGGGCGTTCATGATCCACAGCATCCCGCGCTCGTGGGCGAGTGACCCGACCGCCATCGCCCAGCCCTGGTGCAGGCCACCCACGAGGTTCTCAGCGGGCACCTCGACGTCCTCGAAAAACACCTCGTTGAAGTCGGCGTAGTGCGGGTCGGTCAGCTCGGGCAGCGGGCGGCACGTGATCCCGGGAGTGGTCATGTCGATCGCGAGGACGCTGATGCCCTTGTGCTTGGGCGCATCCGGGTCGGTGCGGACGAAGCACAAGCACCAGTCGGCCTCGTGCGCGCCGGACGTCCAGACCTTCTGGCCGTTCACGACGAAGGTGTCGTCGCGCTGCTCGGCCCGGGTGCGGAGGCTGGCCAGGTCGGAGCCGGCGTTGGGCTCGGACATGCCGACGCACCAGCTGATCTCGCCGCGGAGGGTCGGCAGCAGGAACCGTTGTTTCTGCTCGTCCGACCCGTGGTCATACAGGCTCGGGGCGATGATGCCGAGGCTCTGGGGACTCACCGCCCGGGGGACGGCCAGCTTCGCGAACTCCTCGAAGTAGACCATCTGCTGGAGCGGCGTCGCGTTGCGGCCGCCGAGCTCCGGCGGCCAGCCGGGCACGAGCCAGCCGTCGTCGAACAGGCGGCGGGTCCACGCCTTCGCCCAGTCGGGCAGGTGCGCCGAGGACCGTCGCGGGTCCGCTCGAACCTCCTCGTCGGACGGCAGGTTGTCGGCCAGCCACGCGACGAGCTCGGCCCGGAAGGCCTCCGTCTCGGCGTCGTAGCGCAGGTGCATGCTGTTGTTCTAGCCGGTGCCGCGGGTGAGCAGCATGGCCCCGGCGAGGTTGCCGCCGCCGTTGGCGACGATGGCGACCTCGGGGTCGGTGACCTGGCGGCCGTCGGCCTGGCCGCGCAGCTGGAGCACCGCCTCGTGCACCAGGCCGAACCCGTGCAGCCGCCCGCCCGACAGCTGCCCGCCGCCGGTGTTCAGGGGCAGCTCGCCGTCCAGCGCGATGCGGCCGCCGCCCTCGATGAACGGGCCGCCCTCGCCCCGCTCGCAGAAGCCCAGGGCCTCCAGCCAGACGAGGTTGATGATCGAGAATCCGTCGTAGAGCTGGGCGACGTCGACGTCGGCCGGGGCCAGGTCGGTCCGAGCCCACAGGCTGGTCGCGGCGTCACGGGCGGCCATGGTCGTCAGGTCCTCCCACTGGTCCCAGCTGGGCCGGCCGTACAGGCCGGTCCCCACGGCGTTCACGTGCACGGCCGGGTTGGGCAGGTCGCCGGCCGTGTCACGGTGGGAGATCACGAACGCGGTCGACCCGTCGGTGGGCGCGTCGCAGTCGTAGAGGCACAGGGGCGTCGAGATCATCCGCACGTCGAGGTAGTCGTCCAGGCTCATCGCGTCCGTGTAGATGGCGTTTGGGTTCTTCGCGGCGTTGGCGCGGGCGTTGACGGCCAGGGCGCCGAGCTGTTCGCGGGTCGTGCCGTATTCGTGCATGTGCCGGCTGGCATACAGGGCCGCCCAGTTCGCCGCGGAGTACGCCGCGTACGGCAACAGCCACGACAGCCAACCGCCCACCCCCTTCGGGGAGGCGGCCGCGGTCGCGCCACCACCCTCGCCACCCTGCTTGCCGGTGGCCTCCGTGACGGTCCGGTAGACGAGGACGTTGCGGGCCAGGCCGGTCGAGACGGCCATGATCGCGTTGATGATCGCGCCCATCTGGGCCGGGCCCTCGGGGCCGCCGCCGTGCCAGTTCACGGCCAGGCGCAGGGCATCCTGGACGGCCGGCGTGCCGGGACCCGCGAAGCTCGCGGGACCGCCCAGCTCGCCCGGGTAGGTCGAGATCCCGTCGATGTCGTCGCGGGTGAGCCCGGCGTCCTCGATGGCCCGCAGGCACGCCTCGACCGTGAGGTCCATCGGGTCACGGCCCAGCCCCCGTCCGACCTGCGACATCCCGACGCCGGCGAAGATCGCCGCGCGCTCCCCGACCCGTTGTGTGTGCTGCGGACCCTCACGGGTGGGGCGTTGCAGCACACGTTTCGGCGGATCGGCAACGCCCTCCCCGATCGTTAGCTGGTCGCCCCCGTCCGCGAGGCCGCGGAGCACACGCGGCGGGGCCGCCGGTTCCCTGGACGGGCGGAACAGGGGGAGGTGGACGGTGTGGCGGCCCGCAGGAACCGGTTCGAACCACACCTCGACCGGCAGCCCGACCGTGACGTCCTTGGGCTCGGCATCCGTCACGTTCGAGAGGAGGCGCGGGCCCTCGTCCAGCTCGATCAGCGCGATCACGTACGGCGTGGGCATGGTCGGGTTCCACGCCTGGTGGTTGACCGTGACGGCGTGGACGACCCCGGTGCCGGCGAGCGTCGCGATCTCGATGTTTCGGGCGAGGCAGGTGGGGCAGACCGGCGATGGGGGGTGGATCCAGGTCCCGTCGTCGCGGCACCGCTGCATGTGCAGGGCCCCGTCCGCCCCGCCGGTCCAGAAGTGTCGGTTGAGTTCCGTGACCTTCGGAGGAACCCGGAACGGCGTGTCGCTCACTCGTCGGCGTTCGTCTCGGCGGCTTCCGCTGCCTCGAACCCCCGGCGAGCCGACTCCAGCCCTTCGGCCATGGGCAGCACGCCGAAGGCGGGCTGGGTCAGCAGCAGCGCGCAGACGATCTCGTCCCACGAGGCACCGGCCTCGGCCGCCAGCCGGGCGTGCCGTTCCAGGCCCGGTTCATTGCGGAGGATGGCCGTGCAGACGAGCCGGATCAGCTCGTGGGTCTTGCGGTCGAGGATCGTCAGCGAATCGATGGCCGCGAGCCAGGCGCTCTGGGTCGCGTGCAGGCCGGTGGCGACCTCCTCGACGGCCTGCTCCCACGGGAACGTCCAGTCGGGCGTCTCGTCGGTCATCGGTGCCCCGTTCAGGCCCGGTGCAGCAGGGTCATGTTCGCCGTCAGGGCGACCTCGCCATCCTCGCCGATCCACTCGTTTTCGGCAACGACGAACGTCATCACATTTCCGGAAGACGAGGTCTTGCTGTACTTGTCCTTGATCTTGCCACGCGACGTGAGCGTCTCGCCGACCACCACGGGCCGGTGGTAGATGAACTCCTGCTCGCCGTGGAGGACCAGCCCGCCCTGCTGCATGAGCGACCCGATCGCGTGCATGACCGGGTTCACGTCGGAGGCACCCTCGGGCTGGAGCTCCTCCCAGGCGCCCATGTGGAACCAGCAGAACCCGAACGTCGGCGGCGTCGGGATGTCGTCGAAGCCGGCGGCAATCGCGGCGTCGCGGTTGCGGTGGATCGGGCTGGTGTCCCGGACGGCGGCCGCGAAGGTGGTCGTCGGACCGCGCTCGATGACCACGGTCTGAGGGGGTGTCGGCTTGCCGATGACCTCGACGTCGCTCACGGGGGCTCCAATGGGTTGCGCGTGCCGGTGCAGGGTGGGGGAGGTGCGTCCCCCGAATCGATGGGCCTCACGATCGCCCACCGACGAACCCTGACACCGGCGTCACACTAGCCGCGCGGCCGGGTCGCATCCCACTGGGGTTCGTCGTGGCATGCTGCTCGGGGATCGTCAGGCGCGGTCCGCCAGCGGAACCGTCCAGGTGATCGTGATCCCACCGCCGTCGCGGTTCTTCGACCATCATGCGGGACAGGTACAGGCCAAGCCCGGTGCCCTTCGCCGGGGCGAGCCGCTGGGTGTCACCGATCCGTTGGTGTCGTCCGAACATCTGCTCGAGGTCTTCGCTGGACAACTCACGTCCCGGGTTCGAGATCCGCACCCGGGCCGCGCCCGCGTGCTCGTCGATGCAGGCCGTGATCATCGAGTGCGGGTCTGAGTACTTGACGGCGTTCGAAAGGACGTTCATCAGCACCTGGGACTGGCGCATCCGGTCGGCAAGGACGTGAACCGGGTCGTCCGGCGTTTCGAGCTGGAACGCCACGGAGTTCGCGAAGGGACCGAGGTCAACGATGGCGCGCCCGAGGAGCTCGCGAAGGTCGAACGACTCCGACCCGTAGGCGAGCTTGCCGGCTTCGACCTGGCTCACGTCGAGCGTCTGGGCGACCAGTGTCCCGAGCTCACATGAACGGCGTGCTGCGAGCGACACCAGCTCCAGCTTCTGGGCATCCTGGAGCTCCGACCATCGATCCCGGACGATCGCGGTCCAGCCCGCGATGGCCGCGAGGGGGTTCTGCAGGTCGTGCGCAACCATCGAGACCAGGTCCCGCCGCAGCTCGTCGATCGCCTCGAGCCGGACGATGGCCTCCCGCTCCCGCTCGAACAGCAGCAAGCTGCGGACCGCAGTGGCCAACGGCTCGGTCACCACCTGGAGCCGACGGGCCTGGCCTGAGGCCACGCGGTGCGGTAGCCGGTGACACAGCGCGAGGACGGCGATCAGCTCGCCCGCCTGTGTGACGGGGACCATCAGATAGGAGCCGACCCCCGCCTTGGCCAGCCGTTGGGAGTGCAAGCGGTCGTCGGCCGCGGCGTGTTGGACGACCACCGGTTCGTCAAGGAGCTGTCGGAGCGGCTCGTCGGAGATCGGGAACCGGAGGCCCTGCGGCAGCTCGTGCTCGAGCAGGCCGACGGATCCGATTCGCCGGACAGCGTCGCCCTCGACAACGTCGAGCAGGAGGTGATCGAAGTCGACGGTTTCCCGCAGGACGCCGGCGACGGCGGCGGTTGTCTGCTGTGGGTCGAGCTCGGGATCCATTGCCCCGGCGGTCGCCGCCGACAACAGGCGCGGGGTCACGTCGTGGATCGTCACGACCCAGCCGGCCACGCCGCCGAGATCGTCCCGAACGACCATGATCCCGAGGTCCGCGAGGAGCCGACTCCCGTGCCCGACGAGCATCACCGGCTGGTCGGCCGCCGGGGCCGTCATCGCCCGCTCGAGACGGCGTCGCAACCGGCCTCGTTGGCGCTCGGGCTCGAGGTCTTCGACGGTGGTGCGCTCACCGGTCGGGTCGCCGAGAAGCGTTCTCGCGGTGGCGTTGATCCGCAGGATCTCGCCGCTCACGTCCACCAGGATGATGGCTTCCGGCAGGTGCCACAGCAGGATCTCGAGGCGGTGGGGCCACCCAGATGAGTCCATGACGTCGGGCAAATCGAGCCCCCGGCCTCCGACCAGCTGGCCGGTCACGGTTTCGTCGCCAAGCGTGTCCTCCACAGGACGAGGACGGGCGGCCGCTCCCCGTGACGTTGCGCTCGACCGTCGTGTCCGATCGAAGCAAGCGTGACACCCCCCACCGGCCTCGCCATGGCGAAAAGGGGTCAGGCCGTGGGGTCATCGGCAGGCGGCCGAGCGACGGAGCGGTCTTCGTGCCAGTACGAAGGTCCGGTGGACCGTGCTGGCCGAACCTCCACCAAACCCTGACACGGTTGTCATGGTTGTTCTCGGTCGCGTACCGTCCCGCTTTCGCCGCTTGAGTCGAGCAGCGGCAGCCGCCGGGGCGACTCGCAGGTGGGACCGGCGAAATCGGGAGGAATCACATGGGTCTGCTGGACGGCAAGGTCGCGATCGTGACGGGCGCCGGCCACGGCATCGGCCGCGGGGAGGCCCTGGAGCTGGCCGCGCAGGGCGCCAAGGTGGTCGTCAATGACATCGGTGCCGGCGTCACGGGCGATGGCACCGACAAGCGCCCGGCCGAGGAGGTCGCGCAGGTCATCACGAGTCGCGGCGCCGAGGCCACGGCGAACTTCAGCGACGTGGCCGACTGGACCCAGGCCAGCGACGTGATCGCCCAGGCCCTCGACGACTTCGGCCGGCTCGACATCCTCGTCAACAACGCCGGGATCCTCCGCGACGGGATGATCGTGAACCTGCCCGAGGGGGACTTCGACGCCGTCCTGCGGGTGCACCTCAAGGGCACGGTGGCGATGACCCACCATGCCGCCGCCTACTGGCGCAACGAGTCCAAGGAGGGCCGGCAACCGCGCGCGGCGATCATCAACACGGTGTCGTCGGCCGGCCTCCAGGGCAACGTCGGGCAGATCGCCTATGGCGCCGCCAAGGCCGGGATCGCAGCGGCGACGATCATCAGCAGCCTCGAGCTCGCCCGGTATGGCGTGCGCGCGAACGCGATCGCGCCTGGCGGGTTCACCCGCATGGTGGGCGCCGCCATGAAGGACATCGAGGTCAAGGAGCCCGACGAGTTCGAGGGCGACGAGTTCAACCGGATGAACCCGCAGAACTCGGCGCCCATGGTGGCGTGGCTCGCGTCGGACGAGGCGTTGCACGTGACCGGGCAGGTGTTCCGCGCGGTCGGGTCGAACATCACTCACTACGAGCCGTGGCGGCTCGGGGCCGACATCGAGACCGAGGGCAAGTGGGACCCGGCGACGATTGGGCCCGAGGTCAACGCGCACATCTTCGGGTCGCGTGCCCCCGGGCTGGTCATGCCCAAGCAGACGAAGTAGAGCGCGGGCCGGCTCCGGTCGGCGCGTCACGCAAGGGCCAGGAGGGAGACGATGGCCCGTCACCAGGTCATGTCGTGGGCGCCTGTGCGTGTACGGCTTGCAGTGCTGGCCGTCGCCGTCGCCGCGGTTCCGATCGCGATGGCGGCTGGGCCACCCGCAGCCGCCCAGGACGCCGACGCCACCTACCTGCTGTTCAGCGGCGAAGGCAACCGCCTCAACGTCTACGACGTCACGGACCTGTCCGCAGAATCCATTCCGAAGCAGACCCTGATCAAGAGTGGCAACGAGGGCGAGGTCGACTTCAACGCCCAGGTCTGCTTCGACCCAGCCAACCCCGTCCATTTCATCGGCGGCGAGGACACCGACCAGCCCGATCCGCCGGCCGGTTGGGGCTACTTCGAGTTGGGCGGAACCCGCGTGGGGGAGCTCACGTGGCAGCAGCAGGGCCGGTTCACCCCGACCTACCAGCCGACGCTCGTGTCGCAGCCGGAGAACTACGGGTGCTTCTTCCGTGACGACAACTCGATGTTCACGACCGACATCGGTGACCAGTTTCCGGGGCTCGCCGGCACCGGCCAGCTGATCCTGTGGTTCCCACCCTTCGAAGGGCGTGGGGTCCTCGGCAGCTTCGGCCCGTTCGGGACCGAGGAGATCGATCACTGCAAGATCGTCACGGACATCCCGACCCCGGGCGGGATCTTCGTCGACGACCAGGACCGGGTCTACATCACGTCGAACCGGCCGGGGCCCGGTTTCCCGGATCCGACGACCGGCCTGGACGAGCCGTTCGGGGCGGTCCACCGGTATTCCGGTGACTGGCCGACCTCGGGCGATGCCGACGGCGGCTGCGGCCGTACCGACGGGACCGGCGCACCGCTGGTCGACGAGGGCCGCATCACCCGCGAGACGTTCATCACGCCCGACCAGCTTCTGCTGGCCGTCGACGTCGAGGCGCTTCCGCTGGTTCTCCAGCCGCTTGCGGCCACGCCCAGTGCGATCTGGCCGACCGGAAACGACACCTTCTACGTGTCGAGCGTCTTCACGGGGGTCATCGCCGAGTTTGACCAGGACGGCCAGTATCTGCGCACGATCATGCAGCCCTCCGCCGACGAGTACTTGGCCCTGCCGCCGTACCCCAGCACCGGCACGCCCTACGGCATCGTCGTCGACGATCGCGGGACGATCTTCTACGCCGACCTCGGCGTGGAGACCGGACCGCCTCCCGGTCCGGCCGATGGTGCCGGCTCGGTTCGCTTCATCACGTTCGACGAGAGTGGCGATCCCAACCCGCCCACGATCATCGAGGACGGACTCGCCTTCCCGGACGGCGTTGGGCTGATCCGGTTCGAAGGAGCAGCCGATCACGGCCCCGACGACGAGATGCCGTCGACCGGCGGTGGACTGGCGGCTGGTGTGCTGATCGTCGGCGTGGCGCTGCGGGTCGTCAGCCGTCGCCGGTCGTGACACGCACGGCCGCGGGCCTTGCGGCCATCGCCGCCGTGCTGCTGAGCGCGGTGCCAGCGGCAGCCGACACGTACGACCCGGCAGCCACCTCCGAGTGGCACTGCCCGCACTGGGGGATGTACGGGCGCGTCAAGGAGCGCACCTTCGACGCGGACTGCGAGACGTCGATTTCTCCGGCCACGGCTCCGACGCTGATCCCGCGCTGGTTCTTCAAGACCCCCACGACCGTCACGGCATCCCCGGCGGTGGTCGACGGGGTCGTCTACGTAGGCGACTGGACGCCGACGTTCTACGCCCTCGACGCGAACAGCGGCGAGGCGATCTGGCAGGTCGACGCCCCCCGGCAGCCCAACGCCCCGTTCGGCCCGATCGTGTCGTCGGCCGCCGTCGCGGACACGTTCACGCCGAACGGGCTGGTGCGGCTGGTGATCTTCGGGTCCGGGAACATGCTCGTGGCGCTCGACGCCGTGGACGGCTCGACGGTCTGGCAGCTGGACGTCGCGGGAGCGCTCGGGCCCGACGAGGAGACCGAGATCGAGTCCTCCCCCGTCGTCCACGATGGCGTCGTCTACGTCGGGATGGACACTCACGGCAAGACCCTCGAGAACACCATCGACACCCGCGGAGGCCTGCTGGCCGTGGATGCCGCCACCGGCACGTCGCTGTGGAAGTTCGAGCCCGATCACCTCGACCAGGCCGGCTGCGCGAGCGTCTGGTCGTCGCCGGCCATCGACGCGGACGCCGGCCTGGTCTTCACGGCCACCGGCAACTGCCCCATCGACGACTACGAATGGGGCCCGCACACCGAGGCGGTCACGGCCCTCGACCTGGCCAGCGGTGAGCCCGTCTGGGCCTTCCAGCCCGAGCCCGACAACACCGACGACACCGACTTCGGCGCCACCCCCAACGTGTTCGAGGTCGACGGGCGGCAGGTCGTCGGGATCGGCAAGAAGAACGCCCGCTACTACCTGCTCGACGCGCTCACCGGCGAGTTGATCTGGGAGCGGCAGGTGACCGAGCCCGGCAATGTCCAGGAGAATTTCGCGGTCGGCGGGTTCATCGGCTCCACGGCCGTGGGCGACGGGCGGGTGTTCGGCGGCACGGCGATCTCGTTCAACCCGTCGAACTTTCCGGCGGTCACTGGCCCGTTCCACTTCCACGCCCTGGACGCGGCGTCCGGCGAGATTGCCTGGCAGTTCGTGCAGGGGCCCGTCTACGCCGCCACGTCCTACACGAACGGCGTCGTCTTCAACGGTGCCCTCGACGCGTTCCTGCACGTCTACGACGCCGAGCTCGGGATCCCGCTGGCCGCCCTGCCGACGTCAGGCCCGGTCTCGTCGGGTCCGGCGATCGTCGGCGACTGGGTGTTCATGGGCGCCGGCACGAGCTCGTCGGACCTGTGTGCCAAGGACCAGCCGTACTCGGAGGCCTGCTTCGCGGTGTTCGACGGCGTGCTGGGCGGCCTTGGCGGGGTGCACGCCTGGTCGCTGCCCGGCGCCGACCCCGTCCCGGGTGACGGCCAGGTCGACGCACGAGACGACCCCCCGAGCGGGTCGCGCCCCGACGGCGCGGCCGGTGGCCCAGGCCCGGGGCCAACCCCAACCACGGGCGGCGGCCTCGCGTTGGTCGCGATGTCCGTGCTTGCCCTGGCGAGCGTCAGGCGGGGCGAAAGACGGGGACGGTGATGTCCGCGTCGTAGTCCTCGAACGCGACCGTGACGTCCATGCCGATCGCGAGGTCGTCGGGCTCGCAGTCGGTGATGATGGTCATCATCCGCGGGCCTTCCTCGAGGTCCACGACGGCCGCGACGTAGGGCACCCGGTCGGGCCATGGCGGCAAGTCGTTGTTGTGCACGACCGACCACGTGTAGAGCGTCGCGCGACCTGAGGCCTCACGCCACTCGACGTCGTCCGTCCAACAGCGGGGGCAGAAGGGCCGCGGGTAGAAGTAGGGCTCGTCGCACTGGTTGCAGTGCATGATCAGCAGCCTGCCCTGCTTGGTCGCGTCCCAAAACGGTTGGGTCTCGGGGTCGGGGACCGGCAGGTCGAAGCGCATCAGCAGCTCGGCGAGGCGAAGGGCTTCAGGCCGGTGGGACGGCCGCGACCGCGGTGCCGCTCACGATCTGCTTGTCGTCCTGCTGGAGCAACTCGACCTCGAGGTCCAGGAGGTTCTCGCCGTCCTCCTTGCGCTTGTCGGTGACGACGATCCGCGTGCGGAACTCGTCGTCGGGCCATGACTGGCTGACGAAGCGGACGCCGAACCGGCGCAGGTTGCCGATCCCGACCCACTCGGTGATCGCGGTGGCGAGGAACCCCATGGAGAACATCCCGTGGCCGAACACGCTGGGCTGGCCGGCGGCCTGGGCCTTGACCTCGTCGTGGTGCATCGGGTTGAAGTCGCCCGACGCGCCCGCGTACTTGACCAGGTCCGTGCGGGTGAGGGTGTGGGTCTTGACGGGTGCCTCGTCGCCGACGGTGACCTCGTCGAAGTTGAGCTTGACCTCTGCCATCCCGGCCTCCCGGTGTCCTCGTCGGCCCTGAACGGAACCTGACACGGGCGTCAGGGTAACGTGCGGCCGGGCCCGTCCTTGCACCCGAGGAGCGACCGTGACGGCACGAACTCCCGACGTCGCGATCGTGGGGGCAGCGCTGGCCGACATCGGGCGGGTCGATGACAAGTCGGTCTTCCACGTCCACTTCGACGCCGTGTCGCGGGCGCTGGCGGACGCCGGGCTCAGGCGCGAGGACGTCGACGGGTTCTTCTCGACGGGCACCGGCGTGCTCGCCCCGATCGAGGTCGCCGAGTACCTCGGGATCCGGCCGACGTACTACGACTCGACCGGCGTGGGCGGCTCGGCCTGGGAAGTCATGCTCGAGCACGCGGTGGCAGGCATCCGCGCCGGGATGATTGACGTGGCCGTCCTCTCCGACGGCTCGACCCGCCGCGCCGACCTCAAGAAGGGCCTGCGCCGCGCCAACCTGAGCTTCTCGACCCGGGGCCCGACCCAGTGGGACGTGCCGTTCGGCCACACGCTGATCGCCAAGTACGCCATGAGCGCCCGCCGCCACATGCACGAGTTCGGCACGACCGTCGACCAGCTCGCCGAGATCGCAGTGTCCAGCCGCTTCAACGCCGGCCTCAACCCGGACGCCTACTACCAGGACCCGATCACGATCGAGGACGTGAACACCGCGGCGATGATGGCCGACCCGTTCACCAAGCTGCACTGCTGCATCCGCTCGGATGGCGGCGGCGCCCTGGTCCTCACGTCGGCCGAGCGCGCGCGGCAGCTGCGGGAGGACCCCATCTGGATCCTCGGGACCGGCGAGTTCGCCAGTCACACCACCAACAGCGAGTGGGAGGACTTCACCCGCTCGCCCGCGGAGGTGTCGGGGAAGTTGGCCTTCGAACGGTCCGGTCTCACGGTCGAGGACGTGGACGTCTGCCAGTTCTACGACGCCTTCACGATCATGGTGTTGATGACCTTCGAGGCGCTGGGGTTCTGTGGGCGCGGCGAGGGCGGCCCGTTCGTCGAGGAAGGGCGCATGCGCGTCGGTGGCGCGATGCCGACCAACACCGACGGGGGCGGGCTGTCGTCCAACCAGCCGGGCATGCGTGGGATCTTCCTCCTCATCGAGGCGGTCCAGCAACTCCGCCGCGAGGCCGGCCAACGCCAGGTTGCGGGCGACCCGAGCGTCGCGTGCGTCAACGGCACCGGTGGCTGGTTTTCCAACGCCAGCACGGCCATCCTGGGGACGAACGCAACGTTGGGCTGATGACGGAGGGCCGATGCGGGGAGTCACGGCAGGGATCCGCGAACTGACGAGCGCCGGTGCCTACCGGCTGGCCGCTGCCATCGCCGTCGGTGCAGCCCTGCTCCTTCCCATGGGATCGGCGCGCTCGGTGTCATTGGTGCGGAAGGTGACCGGGCCGACCTGATGTACGTCGGCGTCTTCGCCGTCGGCATCGCCGGTGTGCTGCTCTCGCGTTTTCGCGCGAGTGGCTTGGCGGTCACGATGGCGGCCGTTGCGCCCGCCCAGGTGGTGGTGACCGTGATCGCGCTGGCCGCGGGGCTGGGCGGGGACAATCCCAGGATCGAGCTCATCGGCCTGAACGGCATGTTCATCGCACCGTTCGGGACGTCCGCATGGCTGTTCCGACGCGCCGGTACGTCGTTGCCACGCGACAAGCCGTGATGGAACATGAGGTCCGGGCTTGTCACGAGGCCGAGGTCAGCGGCCTCGCCTCCAGTTCGGATTCGACGGCCTCCTCGGGCCGGCCCAGCTCGAGTCCCAACGTGAGTCACACGATGGTGGGTCTGTTCCGGCTCGGAGCGACAATTCAACGCGATTGCTCGTCCATTGTCGCTCGGAGGCGGAACGACACCCTCCCGGTCTCGCCACTGCGTTGATGCGCGAGGCGATGCGGCACTGTAGCAATCGTGCTACGGATGCCGTAGCCTGGTGGTCATGGGCCGGACGATCAGCCAACGAGAGCTCCGCAACGACAGCGGGGAGATCATGCGCGCGCTTGACCGTGGCGAGGAGTTCATCGTCACCCGCCACGGCGTGCCCGTCGGCGAGCTGCGCCCAGCCCGCCGTCGTTTTGTCACCCGAGAACTCTTGCTGGAAGCGTTCCGGACCGCACCACCGGTCGATGCCGATCGGCTGCGTGACGATCTGGATGAGGTGGCGGGCCAGGACATCGAGCCGGTGGCGTGACGGCGGCGTCGCGATCGACGGTTCGCGGCCTGTTGGACACCTCGGTCGTGGTCGCCCTCGAGTCGTTGACGCCAGAGGACCTGCCCGAGGAACCGGCGATCTCGGCCATCACGCTGGCTGAGCTGGCAGCTGGCCCACACGCCACCGACGACGAGCAGGAGCGTGCTCGGCGCCAGGACCGGCTGCAGCGGGTGGAGGCGCTGCTGGATCCGCTGCCGTTCGACGCGGCGGCGGCGCGCGCCTACGCCATCGTCTTCGCCGCCACCCGGTCGGCAGACCGCAAGCCTCGCGGCGCTCGTGCCGTCGATCTGATGATCGCCGCGATCGCGCTGGCGAACGAGCTGCCGCTGTTCACGCGCAACTCCACCGACTTCGAGCACCTGGTGCCGACCGGTCTGGATCTGCGAGTGGTCTGATCAGATCCGCCGCCGCGCCACGGTACGGACTGGGCGCGGTCCAGGCCGGCCGCACTCCGCCGGTCACCTCGCGAGCCGACGCGTAGGGTCGCGTCACCGCACAGCTCCGGCGCCACACACGTCCAGGGGACGCGTCCCATGCCACCAAGCACGATCATCGAGCCGTTCCGCATCAAGGTGGTGGAACCCATCCGCGTGACCACGCGGCACGAACGCCTCCAGGCGCTCGCCGCCGCGGGATGGAACCTGTTCAACCTGGCGGCCGAAGACGTGCTCATCGACCTGCTGACCGACAGCGGGACCGGCGCGATGTCCCAGGAGCAGTGGGCCGCCATGATGATCGGCGACGAGTCCTATGCCGGCGCCCGGTCCTTCCACCGTTTTCGCGAGGTCGTCGAGGACCTCACCGGGTACGCGCACGTCATTCCCACGCACCAGGGCCGCGCCGCCGAGCGCATCCTGTTCGGCCAGGCGGTCACGGCCGGCCAGGTGGTCCCCAACAACACGCACTTCGACACCACCCGCGCCAACGTCGAGCACGTGGGCGCCACCGCCCTCGACCTGGTCTGCGCCGAGGGACACGATCTGCAGCTCGACGCCCCGTTCAAGGGAAACCTCGACGTCGAGGGCCTCGAGCGGGCGTTCGCCGAGCACGGAGCGGACGCCATCCCGTTGGTCATGGTCACGATCACGAACAACTCGGGCGGCGGGCAGCCGGTGTCGCTGGAGAACCTGCGTGCCGTCCGAGACGTGTGCGACCGGCACCAGACCCCGTTGTTCCTCGACGCCTGCCGGTTCGCCGAGAACGCCTGGTTCGTCAAGCAGCGCGAGCCCGGCCAGGCCGAGCGCCACCCTCGCGAAATCGCGCGGGAGGCCTTCCGCATCGCCGACGGCTGCACGATCTCACTGAAGAAGGACGGGCTGGGCAACATCGGCGGTCTGCTGGCCATGAACGACGGCGACCTGGCTGCCCGCTGTCGCGAGGAGCTGATCCTGACCGAGGGCTTCCCGACCTACGGCGGGCTCGCTGGACGCGATCTCGAGGCCCTCGCCGTCGGCCTGGTCGAGGTGACCGAGCCCGACTACCTCGCCTACCGCGTCAGGACCGCCGCGTACCTGGCCGAGAAGGCCTGGGCCGCTGGCGTCCCCACCGTGCGGCCACCAGGAGGGCACGCGGTCTACCTCGACGCGGGCACGCTGCTGCCCCACATCCCGCCCCACCAGTACCCGGCCCAGGCCCTGGCCGCCGCGCTGTACGTCGAGGGCGGCGTCCGCGGGGTCGAGATCGGCACGTTGATGTTTGGACGTCCCGCGTCTGACGGCGGCCCCGACACCCCCGCGCCCCATGAGCTCGTCCGCCTGGCACTGCCGCGGCGCCTGTACACGCAGAGCCACGTCGACTACGTCGGCGAGGTCATCGCCGAGGTCGCCGCGACGGCGGACGAGCTGCGCGGGTACCGGATCACCGAGCAGCCGCGATGGCTGCGCCACTTCACGGCCCGGCTCGAGCCCCTGGACGCCACGGGCGCCTGACAGCTTCAGGTCCGGTGTGCGGATCTGCCCCGGCTCGCTTGGACGGGTCAGGCCCAGCGCCACGCCCGGGACTGTAACCCTCCGGGTGCCCCGAAAGCAGGCGCCGTCAGCCTGTCGCGGCTGGCTCTGTTTCGCGGCGGATGCGATCGTCGCTGTCCCACAGGCCGGCGACACGCCAGACGAGTTGGCCAGCCGGAGTGACCAGCCCCTTGTCGTGGGTCAGCTTGCGGGTCCGTCGCACCGAGTCCCTGAGCAGCTGCCTGGTCCGCGGGTCGCGCCTGATCTGGCGCCACTCGGATCTCGACAGGCCGAACTTCCGCTTCAGCCCCGGCGTGGGGTAGAGCATCATCCGCGACATGATCCCCAGGATCGCTGGGGTCAGGACGCTGATGATTTCCCGCTTGACCGGGCCGAGGTCGTCGACGTTCGCGTCGATGTAGTGCTTCGCGAACGAGATGTGCCGAGCCTCTTCGTGGGCGTGGATCTCCATGATCTTTGCCACGAGCGGGTGGTTGTTCGGTTCGCGAAGCTGCTGGCGCTGGGCGTGGTCGATCGGCTCCTCGCCGCCGAGCACGAAGACGAAGAACAGCTCGGGGAACACGATCGCGATGGGCACGACCAGGTTGTCCAGCAGCAGGCGGATCGGGATTGGCATTCCGAGCGGGTTCTGCCCGGTCCGGTTCACGAACTCCTGGAACATCAGCGAGTGCTGTGACTCCTCGACGATCTCGTTGTGGAGGTAGCGGAACTCCGGCGCGCCGTTGGGCGCCCAGGACGCGTACAGCAGCAGCCCGCGCTGGAGCCCGTTCTCGAAGTGCATGCCCATGCGCATCGCGTCGACGATGAACCTCAGGCCCAGCCGCGATCGATCGTCCTCCGACAGTTCGCGGTACCAGTCGCTTTCGACCAGCGCCTCGAGAGAGGTGAGCTGGAATCGCGGGTCGTTCGGGTCGATCTGGAGGTCGGTCGCGTCCCAGTCGATGTCCACGTAGGCGTCAGCCTGGTCATCGAGCGAGAGCTCGTTCAACCGCGAGATGATCGCCAGAAACGACTCGTTGACGTCTTCCTGGCGTACCTGCTGGGTCGTCTTCGGGGCCATGCCCGCGACTCCTTGGTGCTTGCTCGAGTTCATGTTACATGAATTCATGTTCCATTCAAGCACGTCAGAGATCTCGTACACTGGCCGAATGCGACTTCGAATCGACGAACTGGCCCAGAAGGTCGGCATCACGTCCCGCAACATTCGCGCCTACCAGGCACAGAAGCTGTTGCCGCCACCCGAGCTGGAGGGCCGCACGGGCTGGTACACGCAGGAACACGTCGACCGCCTCGAGCTGATCGGCGACCTCCAGGAGCGTGGGTTCTCGCTGGCCGCGATCCGCGCGACGTTCAGGGCGTGGGAGCAGGGTGGTGGGCTGACCCAGCTCATCGGCATCCGCAATTTCTTCAACAACCCCATGGACACCGAGACACCGCAGCGCTGGACCCGCGACGAGCTCGAGAAGCTGTTCGAGGTCGACCGGTCCGACCGTGACGACTTCCTGTCGCGGGCGGTCGAGGTCGGGGTCCTCGACGCCCTGCCCGATGGCAACTACGAGGCACGCAGCCCCATGGTCGTCGAGGTCGCCGCCGAGCTGGTGCGCGACGGCATCCCGCTGCCCGACCTGCTCGACGAGGTCGAGCCGCTGCGGGCCGAGGTCGCACCGATCGCCGACCGGTTCATCCGCTTGGTCGACGAGCACCTGTTGTGGAAGTTCGAGGATCCGAGCGTCTCACCCGCCGAGATCGAGGAGACCGTCGCCGCGCTGCACCGCCTGCGGCCGGTCGCGACCGAGATCGTCCGCCCGTTCCTGGCCGACGAGCTGACGCGGGCCATCGAGGAACGGCTGGCCGAGCACATGAAGCGCCAACGCGACCAGGATCGCGACGCGGCTGGCAAGGGGGCGGACGAGGACGCGTCGGCCGAGGCCAGCGGCGCGGGCCTGGTGGACCGGGTCAGGTCAGTGGTCGCCGAAACGCCCAGACCTCGAGGCCGGAAACCTCGGCGGTCCACTGGTCGATGACCTCGAAGCCCAGGTGCTCGTAGAGGCCGACGTTGTCGGGGTTCTCCGTCCGCAGGACGACTGAGCGGTACCCGGCCTGCTTGGCGCTCTGGGCCACGGCCTGGACACACTCGCGGCCCAGGCCGGACCCACGCGAGGCAGGGCTCGTGCCAACGGCCATCAGGTAGGCGTCGACAGGGCTGATGTGACCGGCCATCCGCCGGTCGACGGGGTCCTCGTGTCGCTGAAGGCGACGCGCTCCGCTCACGCCCAGCCACAACGGCGCGACCGCCATGCCCGACCTCAACGCATCCCCGACTCTGACCGTGAAGTGGCCTGGGTCCGTCCAGCAGACGACGGCGGCGCCGTCGTGGACCTCGATCACGCCGCCGTGTCGGGCACAGTGGCGCAGCGATCCCACGAAGATGCGCGGCAGGGCGCGAGCACGGCGCGCCTCGTCCGGCAGCGCCCACTCGAAGAGCGGATCCTGCTGGAAGGCGCCCCCGAGCACGGCGCCGGCTCGCCGCAGGTCGATGGTCATGGCCGCGGACTCACACGCGGTGGCCTCACTCGCCGCGGCCGCACGCGCCGCGTTCTCACGGGACGTCGAGGACCATGGCCGCCCCCATGCCGCCGCCGGCGCACATCGTGACCAGCCCGGTCCCCCCGCCGCGACGGCCGAGCTCGTGGACCAGGGTCGTCGTGAGTTTCGCTCCGGTGGCCGCGACCGGGTGGCCCAGCGCCACCCCGCCACCATTGACGTTGACGATCTCATCGTCCAGGCCGAGCTCGCGGGTACAGGCCACGGCCATGGACGCGAACGCCTCGTTGAGCTCGACCAGGTCCACGTCGCCGATGTCCCGCCCGGCCCTTTCGAGCGCCCGGGGGACCGCGAGGATCGGCGCCAGCCCGGTCCGCACCGGGTCGACGCCGACGGCTGACCACGACCGGATCGTGGCCAGCGGCTCGACGTCACGCCGTTCGGCCCAGCGGGCGCTCGTCACGACGACGGCCGCAGCACCGTCGTTGAGGCCCGACGAGTTGCCCGCCGTGACCGTCCCGTCGTCGAGGAACGCGGGCGGCAGGGCAGCCAGCTTCTCGGCGGTCGTGTCGCGTCGCGGCCGCGTATCCACGTCGAAGGTCACCGTGTCGCCGCCCGGCAGGTCGATGTCGATCGGGACGACCTCGTCGGTGAACCGGCCGGCGTCGATGGCAGCCACGGCCCGCTGGTGGGACCGCAGTGCCCAGGCGTCCTGCTCATCACGGCTGATGCCGGCGATCCGGGCCGTGTTCTCGCCCACCGTGATCCCCATGTTCATCGGCGGAGCCTCGTCGTTCTCTGGGTGCGTCAGCGAGACCCAGTCCACCTCGCCGCCCGGGGTGCGCATCCTCGTCACGGGCGTCTGGCTGATGTTCTCGACGCCGCCGGCGATCGCGACCTCGGACATGCCGGCCATGATGTTCGCGGCGGCCACCGAGATTGCCGACAGGCTCGTGGCGCAGTGCCGGTTGATGGCCATCCCGGGGACGTTCACGAGCCCCAGCTCGTGGGCGGCGTACCGGCCGATCACGCCGCCGCCGTGCATGACCTCGCCGAACACGAGGTCGTCGACGTCTTCACCGTTCACGCCTGCGCGGTGCATCGCCTCGCCGATGACCGTCCGCGCGAGCTCGCGAGCCGGGACCATCGCCAGCGGCGTCCTGAACGAGTCGCCCACCGCCGTCCGGCACGCGGCGACGATCACGGCGTCCATGGGTCCTCCGGCGTTCGATCGTGCGGCGTTCGTTCGCGCACCCTCGCCGCTCACCCTACCCTGACACGCGTGTCAGGAAACGCCCGTTGAGCAGCGGCCAACGGGCCGACCTCACGGTCGTATTGGGAGTGCGTTCATGGTCCAGGCCGAAGATCTCATCCTCGTCAGCGTCGACGACCACGTCGTCGAGCCGCCGGACATGTTCGACAACCACCTCCCTGACAAGTGGAAGGACAAGGCGCCCCAGTTCGTCACCAAGGACGACGGCACCCAGGTCTGGCGCTACGAGGGTGCGGAGATCCCCAACATCGGGCTCAACGCCGTCGCTGGACGACCCCCCGAGGAGTGGGGCATGGAGCCGGCCTCCCTCGAGGAGATCCGTGAGGGTTGCTACGACCCGGACAAGCGCGTCCTGGACATGAACCTCAACGGCACGCTCGGCTCCATGAGCTTCCCGAGCTTCGTCCAGTTCTGCGGCCAGCTGTTCTCGCGCACCGAGGACAAACAGCAGGCGCTGGCGATGGTGCAGGCCTACAACGACTGGCACATCGACGAATGGGCCGGCAGCCACCCCGAGCGGTTCGTGCCGCTGGCCATCCCACCGATCTGGGACCCCGAGACGATGGCCGGCGAGATCCGCCGTGTCGCCGCGAAGGGCTGCCGCGCGATGACGTTCTCCGAGAACCCGTCCAAGCTCGGCTGGCCGTCATTCCACTCGGATGCGTGGGACCCGATGTGGCAGGCCGCCTCCGAGGAGGGCGTCGTGCTGTGCCTGCACATCGGCTCGTCGTCGTCGGTGCCGTTCACGGCGCCGGACGCACCGATCGACGTGCTCGTCCACATGACGCCGATGAACTCCATGCTCGCCGGCTCCGACCTGCTGTGGTCCCCGGTGCTTCGCAGTTTCCCGGACATCAAGTTCGCGCTGTCGGAGGGCGGCATCGGCTGGGTGCCCTACTTCCTGGAACGCGCCGACTACACCTACCAGCATCACAGCACGTGGACCGGCCAGGACTTCGGCGACAAGCTGCCCTCGCAGGTGTTCCTCGAGCACGTCTGGGTGTGCTTCATCGACGATGCCAACGGGGTCGAGTTCCGCGACAAGATCGGCATCGACAACATCCTGTGGGAGTGCGACTACCCGCACTCGGACTCCTCGTGGCCGCAGTCGCCTGAGCTGGCGGCCAAGCAGCTGGCCGGCGTCTCCCAGCAGGAAGCCGACAAGATCACCCATCTCAACGCGATGGAGCTGTTCGGCTGGGACCCGTTCAGCATCCGGCCCCGGGAGCAGTGCACCGCCGGGGTGCTTCGCCGGGAGGCCGACGGAGTCGATCCGACAACCAAGGGTCGCGGCCGCAAGGACAGCCAGGGCACCTCAGCCGAGACGTTGAGCAGGGTCGTCGGCGCGACCAAGGGTTGAGGCTGCGTGACGGCATCTGACGTGGCGGAAGGCACCGGGCCCGCGGCTGAACTCGATCGACCAACTGACGACTTTGCCATGCCGGGCATGCCCGACATGCGCGACCCCTACCCCGGCTTGATGGCGGCGGCCGAGCAGACGCCGGTGCAGCACCTGGGCGCCATGAGCCTGTACGCCATGCCGGGCGAGCACGACGTCTACCTCGTCTATCGCCACGAGCACGTCGTGGAGGTCCTCCGCGACGAGAAGCGGTTCTCGACCTCGCCGCAGGCGGACATCGTCGGTCCCGTGATGGGACGCACCATGCTCGAGATGACCGGCGAGGAGCACCTGCGCCACCGCGGCCTGGTCGCCCAGGCGTTCCGCCCGAAAATCCTCCAGCACTGGCTGGCCAGCCTCATCGAGCCGGCCGTCCATGGCCTGATCGACGGGTTCGTCGAGCGCGGGTCGGCCGACCTGGTGGCCGAGTTCAACTTCCACTTTCCGGCGCGGGTCATCGCTGGGATCCTCGGGCTGCCCGACGACGACCTGCCGCGGTTTCACCGGTGGGCGGTTTCGATCATCGCGTACGCGGCTCGCAAGGACGCCGGGCTGGCGGCCGCCGCCGAGCTGCGCGAGTACCTGGCGCCGTTCGTGGCAGCCCGGCGCGAGGACCCGCAGGACGACCTGATCAGCCAGTTGGTGACCGCCGAGATCGGCGGCGACCGGCTGACCGACGACGAGCTGTACCCGTTCCTGCTGCTGCTGCTGCCGGCCGGTGTCGAGACGACGTACCGGGCGCTCGGCAACCTCCAGTTCGGGCTGCTTTCGTCGCCGGCGCAGCTCGACGCCGTGCGGCAGGATCGGTCGCTGGTCGCGGCCGCGGTCGAGGAAGCACTCCGCTGGGAGCCGCCCATCCCGATGCTGACCCGCGCGTCGACGTGCCCAACCGAGCTCGGCGAGACCCCGATCATGGACGACGCGCTCGTGACGGTGTGCCCCGGTACGGCCAACCGCGACCCTGCGGTCTGGGACCACGGGGACGCCTACGACCTCGGCCGCCCCCGCCAGCAGCACCTGACGTTCGGTTTCGGCGCGCACATGTGCCTCGGCGCCCACCTCGCCCGCCTCGAGATGGCGACTGCACTTGAGGCCCTGCTCGATCGGTTGCCTGGGCTGCGCCTGGACCCGGCGGCCGAGGACGTGCATGTCCACGGGATGGCCTTTCGGTCACCACTGTCGCTTCCGGTCGCCTGGGACGTCGACTGATGGACCTCCGGCTCCGCCCGGAAGACCTCGCCTTCCGCGACGAACTGCGCACCTTCATCGACGAGCACCGTGACGCGCTGGCAGACCAGGACGCCTGGCACGCCGCGATGGTGGCCAACGACTGGGCCGTGCCCGCCTGGCCCGAGCGCTTCGGCGGTCGTGACGCCACGATCGCCCAGCAGCTGGTCTACGAGCAGGAGCTGGCGGCCGTCGACGCGCCCGTGCACCGCAACGCCATCGGCCTGTTCAACATCGGCCCGACCATCCTCGCGCTGGGCACCCCCGAGCAGCAGCAACAGTGGCTGCCCCCCATGGTCGCCGCCGACGTGATCTGGTGCCAGGGGTTCTCGGAGCCCGGCGCGGGCTCCGACCTCGCGGCGCTGTCGACCCGTGCGACCGACGAGGGCGACCACTGGCGCGTGACGGGCCAGAAGGTCTGGACGACCTTTGCGCACGAGGCTTCGATGTGCATGGCGCTGGTGCGCACCGACCCGGCGTCGACGCCCAGCGGCGAGGGCAAGCACCGGGGCATCAGCGCCCTCGTGATCGACATGGACCAGGACGGCGTGGACGTCCGGCCCCTGCGCGAGATCACCGGCGAGGACGGCTTCAACGAGATCTTCTTCGACGGCGCCATCGTCCCGAAGGACAACCTGCTCGGGGGCCTCCACGAGGGCTGGAAGGTCGCGATGCAGACCCTCACGTACGAGCGGCTCGGCGCGATGAAGCTGGGCATCCAGCTGTCGCAGCGGCTCGACCAGCTGGTCGCGCTGGCCCGTTCGCTCGGTCGACACACCGAACCGCTGGTCCGCCAGCAGTTGGCCCGGCTGGGGGTCCAGGTCGAGCTGATGCAGCAGCTGACCGAGGAGGCGCTCGCGGCCATCGGGCAGGGCCGGGACCCGGGCGTGTCGCTGCCGCTGGGCAAGCTCCAGTGGGCCGAGCTCATGCAGGAGCTGGCCGAGTTCGGTGTGGGCCTCCAGGGCCCGGCTGGACAGCTCGACCGCGACGAGTCCTCGGTCAGCGGCGACTGGCAGCACCACGCGCTGTACGCGCGCATGACCACCATCGGGGCGGGCACGACCCAGGTCCAGAAGAACATCCTCGCCTACCGGACGCTCGGCCTGCCGCGGCATGCCGGGGCCGAGTCGTTTCCGGCCCGGCTCGACGACCCGCCGGTCGACGAGGACCTTTCGTCGCTGGTCGCGACGGTGCGGCGGTTCCTCGAGGAGCGCGCGCCAACGAGCTGGGTTCGCGACCGTATCGACGACGGAGGCGGAACCACCAGCGAGGTCTGGAAGGAGCAGGCCGCGATGGGCCTGCCCGGGCTGCTCGTTCCCGCCGAGCACGGGGGACTTGGCCTGGGATACGAGGCCGCCGGCCACGTGTTCGAGGAACTGGGCCGGGCGATCCACCCGGGTCCGCTGGTCTTCACGTCGCTCGCGGCCGTCACGGCGATCCGGCTCGCCGGCTCCGACGAGATCGCCGCTGACCTGTTGCCGCGGCTCGCGGACGGCAGCGCCACCGGGACCTTCGCATGGCTGGAGGCGGGTCGCGGGTGGGTGGCGCACCCGGTCGCCGTGACCGCGACGCCGGACGGGGAAGACTGGCGGCTGTCAGGGGTCAAGACCCTCGTCGTGCTGCCCGATGCCGACATGATGGTCGTGACCGCTGCCGTCGACGACGAGCCCGGACTGTTCGTCGTGGACGGGCGACAGGGCGTCGAGCTGCGCGAACAGTCGGTCCTCGACCTGGCCCGCCCGCGCGGCGAGGTCACGTTCGACCGCGCACCGGCACGCCGACTCGACCGGCTGGGCGGCACGGACGTGTTCGACCGGATCCGCGACCGAATCGCAGCCGGGCTGATCGCGGAGGCCGCCGGCGCGGCTGGCAAGGCGCTCGAGCTCGCGACCGACCACGCGAAGGTCCGCGTCCAGTTCGACCAGCCGATCGGCGCGTTCCAGGCCGTCCAGCACCTGCTTGCCGACATGCTGCGGGCCGTGCACCTGGCGCGGTCGGGCGCCCGCACCGCGCTGCGTGCCGCCGACGCCGGCGACCACGACGGCTGCCATCGGGCGACGATCGCCGCGGCCGCCCATGCCGTCGAGGCGCTGCCGCGGGTCGGCGCAGACGCCATCCAGGTCTTCGGCGGCATCGGGTTCACATGGGAGCACGACGCGCACCTGTACTGGCGGCGGACCATGTCGCTGGCCCACGAGATCGCCGACGTGACCGAGCAGCGCGAGGCGTGGGCCGGGCTGCTGCTCGACCGATGACCGCCGCGCCCGCACGAGGCATCCACGACCTGGCCGCGGCCGAGCCCGACCGGGTCGCCCTGATCAGCGACCGTGCGACCTGGACGTTCGCGGACCTCGAGGCCGCCACGAACCGGTTCGCGACGGCGTACGCATCGGCCGGGGTCGGGCAGGGCGAGCGGGTGGCCGTCCGCCTCACGAACCGCAACGAGCTGTTCGCCGCATGGGCGGGCGCGGCCCGGGTCGGTGCTCTGGTCGTGCCGATCTCGTACCGCTTCACGGTCGCCGAGAGTCGCCACCTGGTGGCCGACTCGGGTGCGAGAGTCCTGGTCCACGAGGACACGTCGCTTGCGGTGGCCGCGACCGACGGGCTCGACGTGACAGGGGTCGCAGTGGACGAGGTCGACGGACTGCTCGCAACCCCGCCGAACGAGGACTTTCTCGGCACGCCCGTCATGTGGATGACCTACACCTCGGGAACCACCGGCCAGCCCAAGGGCATCGTGCGGCCGACGCCCCAGCCCATGCGCGAAACCCCGCCCCAGCCGTACATGCAGTTCTGGGGCTTCGGCCGCGACGACGTGCACGTGCTGACCGGGCCGGCCTACCACACGGCACCGGGCGCCTGGGCATGGATGCACCTGGTCGAGGGGGCGCCGGTCGTCGTGATGGAGCGCTTCGACGCCGCCCGATTCCTCGAGCTGGTCGCCGAGCACCGCGCCACGAACTCGCACATGGTCCCCGCCAACTTCGTGCGCCTGCTGGAGCTGCCGTCCGACGTCCGTGAGGCGGCCGACCTGTCGAGCATCCGCAGGATCATCCACGGCGCCGCCCCCTGCCCACCGGCCGTCAAGCGCGGCGTCATCGACCTGTTTCCCGAAGGCACCGTGTGGGAGTACTACGGGGCGAGCGAGGGGATGGGCACCGTCATCTCGCCCGACGAGTGGCTCGACCACGAGGGCTCGGTCGGCCGAGCGTTTCCCGGCCTGGAGACCGTGATCCTCGACGAGCAGGGCCAACCAGTCCCCGATGGCGAGGTCGGCCGCGTCCACATCTCGGCCGTCCCCGGTTTCGAGTTCGCGTACCACCAGGCACCCGACAAGACGGCCGAGGCCTGGAGTGGCAGCCACTTCACGGTCGGCGACCTCGGCTGGATGGACGAGGACGGCTACGTGTACCTGGCGGACCGACGCACCGACCTGATCCTGCGCGGGGGCGTCAACGTCTATCCCGCCGAGATCGAGGCGGCCCTGGTCGAGCACGACGTCGTCGTCGATGCGGCCGTCATCGGACTTCCAGACGAGCGGCTGGGCCAACGCGTGCACGCCATTCTCGAGGCGCCCGGTGACCTCGACGAGGAGGAGCTGCGGGCGTTCCTCGCGGAGCGGCTGGCGGACTTCAAGATCCCGGCCAGCTTCGAGATGGTCGAGGAGCTCCCCCGCGAACCGACCGGCAAGGTGAGCCGGGCGCGCCTGCGCGCCGAGCGCATGTGAGCGTTGGCTACTCGAGGATGGCGTCGTTCTTGAGGACCGTGATGGCGGCCGTGGGGCAGCCGCGGGCAGCAGCAAGCACGTCGTCGAGGTTGTTGCCCAGGGGATTGATCACTTCGGACTTGTTCTCATCGTCGACCTCGAAGGTCCCCGGGGCCCAGAACTCGCAGTTGGCGGTGCCGGCACAGCGGTCCCGGTCGATGCGGATCTCGAGCTCGTTCGTCACGGCTGGTCCTTCCATCTGCGCACACTAGTCCCACGAACACTGACGCTCATGTCAGGGTTTGGCTAGCGTGCGCCGAGTCCGTCGAGGAGCCGCCATGACCCGCGCCGCCGTCCTGTTCGAGGCTGGCAAGCCGATCGAGGTGCACGACCTGGATGTCCCCGACACGGGCGCCAGCCAGGTCCGAGTCGCCGTGACCGCCACGGGCGTGTGCCACTCCGACCTGTCACTGGCGAACGGGACGCTGCCGTACCCCATGCCCTGTGTCCTCGGACACGAGGGTGCGGGCGTCGTGACCGACATCGGCGCCGACGTGACGAGCCTCGCGGTCGGCGACCACGTCATCATCGCGTGCATCCAGCCGTGCCACACCTGCTACTCGTGCAATCACGGGCAGCCCGAGCTGTGCGACAACGCGATGGGCGACGTACTCGGAGCGCCGTGCCTGATGCTGGACGGCCAGCCCGTCGTCCCGATGCAGGGTGCTGGCACCTTCGCCGAGGAGACGCTGGTCCTCGAGCGTGCGGCCGTCAGGATCGACCAGGACATCCCGCTGGAGGTCGCCTCGCTCATCGGCTGTGCCGTGTCCACCGGTGCGGGCGCGGTCCTCAACACGGCCAACGTCGCCGCGGGGGACTCGGTTGCCGTGATCGGCTGCGGCGGGGTCGGCCTGTCGGCCGTCCAGGGCGCACGGATGGCCGGCGCGGAGAGGATCATCGCCATCGACATGGTCCCGGCGCGTCGCGACTGGGCGTTGAAGCTGGGGGCGACCGACGCCCTCGACCCCGCCGAGCTGGACAACCTGCCGACCACGGTGCTGGAGATGACGGCGTGGCGCGGCGTCGACCACGCCATCGATGTCGTCGCCCGCGGTGCCACCATCCGCGACGCCTACGACATGACCCGGCGTGGCGGTCGGGTCACCATCGTTGGCGCCGGACGCATCGAGGACACCGTCACCTTCAACGCCCTCGAGCTCATGTTCGGGGCCAAGACGATCACCGGCAGCGTCGCCGGCGGGGTCGACCCCCAGCGGGACTTCCCGATGCTCGTCGATGCCTGGCAGGCCGGCAGGATCGACCTCGAGTCCATGGTCACCCACCACGCCGAGCTCGACGGCATCCAGGCCGCGTTCGACCGCATGGAGGCCGGCGAGGGCATCCGCACGGTCGTGACCCTCTGAGCGCGATCGTCGGCCACTATGGTGGCCCGCCCGATCGGAGGCAACGGTGGCCGGCAGGAGCGTTGACGATCTCGAGGCCGAGGTGCGGTCCATCCAGGACGACCTCGCACGCGACCTCGACGTGCTCGCCGGTCACCTGCCCAGCCCGGACGCCATCGGGCGCATCCTCGCGGTGACCGCGGCGGTCGCGCTCGGGACGTGGCTGCTGCTGTCGTGGCTGCTCGGCGCCCGTCGCCGCGCGCGCGACCGCCGCAACATCAAGCGCGCCGTGCGCGAGGTGCTCGCCGAGGAGTGACGGCCAGGGTCAGCCCCGACCGAGCCGTTGTTTGACCATCTCCTGGGTCTGTTGCGCCGCTGCCTGTGCCCGCTCGGGGGGCTTCATCGGCCGCCGCATGATCAGCGCCCCGATCCCACCGAGGACAATCGCGGCGCCCGTGAGGACGGCGGCCGTCAGCAGCGCCGCCACTGCCGGAGAGAAGCGCGGCTGCCAGGCCGCGAAGATCGCCCAGGTCAGCCAGCCGACGATGTAGAGCCCCAACAGGCCAGCGATCGCAAGGAGGCCGATGGCGATGCCCCGCGCTGCCAGCTGCCCCTGGATCTCGGCCTTGGCCAGGTCCTTCTCGGCCCGGACCAGGCGGCGGACGTCCTCGGTGACGGCCTTGGCCGCCTCACCGGCCGACTGCGGTGCCGGGCCTGTCTCGGCTCCGTCCTCGCTCATGTCCACCCTCCGAGCGCCCGCAGCGTATGGCTGGTGACTCCCAGGAACGCCTACACCGGGCGGATCGGCATGATCGTCCTCTTCAACAGGTCGTCGAGCGCCGTGTCGTGCGTGTGATCGAGATCGTGATGCTCACGCAGGTGGTTCGCCACCCGCTCCAGCAGCTCTTGCCTGGATTCGTCCTCGTCGACATGCGTGCACCCGGGAACGATGTGGTCGCAGATGAAGTGGAACATGAGCTCGGCCTTGTCGAGGCACATCGATGAACACCGAAGGATACGGGTGGGGCCACTTCGTCGCCGCGCGGCCGACGTCCGCGTCTATGGTGCCGGCACGGAAGGCACGGGGGAGCCCTCACATGTCGCACACGCGGCGCATCAGCATCACCGGTTCGGTCCTGTTGCTCGCCGTGGTCCTGGCGACGCCGATCACGGCCAAGCCGGGCAACGGCGGCGGAGGAGGCGGAGGCGGCGGAGGCGGGAGCCCGTCGGTGGCTGTCGTGAGCCTCGGCGACTCCTACATCTCGGGCGAGGCCGGACGATGGGCCGGCAACAGCCTCACCAACAGCGGAAACCGCGGCGGCACCGACCGGGCGGCCTATCGCAAGAAGGGGCAGTGGTACTACGACGCCTCGCTCGTGTACCTCCAGGGCACCGACAGCGACGGCTGCCACCGCTCCGATGTCGCCGACATCCACTCGACGGGACAGAACGTCGCGAGCATCAACCTCGCCTGCTCGGGCGCGGTGACGGCCAACATCCCGCGCGCCTCGCAGGGCGGCCAGTCCCAGAAGGGATGGGCTCCGCAGGCCGACCAGCTGGCTGCCGTCAGCGGCAGCACCGACATCGCGATGGTCGTGCTGTCCATCGGCGGCAACGACCTGGGCTTCTCCGACATCATCCTCGACTGCGTCACGGAGTGGTTCACCAGCCCGTCGTGGTGGGAGAACCACTGCAACGGCGAGCAGCAGGACAACGTGGACGCCCGGATGCCGGCCGCGATGAACGGCGTGCGCAACGCGATCGACGAGATCAAGGCCGTGATGGCTGCACGCGGCGACAGCGACTACCGGCTCGTCCTGCGGTCCTACGCGTCGCCCATCCCACGCGGCTCCGAGAATCGGTACCCCGAGTCAGGCTGGTCGCGGTGGGACGACGGCGGCTGCCCGACATGGAACGAGGACGCCAACTGGGCGCGTGACTCGCTGGTGCCGCAGATCGCGGCGAACCTGGCGGTGGTCGCGTCCGAGAAGGGCGTCGAGTTCCTCGACATGCAGGACGCACTCGAGGACCACGAGGTCTGCTCGATCCACGCCGGTCACGGGCCCGGCAACAACGGCGCCGGCGCCGAGTGGGTCCGCTGGGTCAACACCGGCTGGAACCAGGGTGAGGCGCAGGAGTCCGCCCACCCCAACGCCTACGGCCAGCGCCAGGCCGGCGCCTGCCTGGGCGCGATGTTCGCGGCCGGCCCCGGCAACTATTCGTGCACGTCACCCGCCGGCGCCACACCCGAGTCCGTCACGCTCGTTCCGACCTGAGGCAACCGGAGAATCGCAACGGCCCGGATCTCACGTGGCCCGGGCCGTCTCGGTGCAACGTTCGTCAGGCGGCCTGGGCGTCGCCGACGGTGGCCAGTGATGGGTCGGCGATCTTCCAACGGAACAGGTTCTCGGCGTTGCGGTGGGTGATCAGGTCCACCTCGTCCTGTGGGACGTCCGCGAACACCTCGGCCGCACCCTTCTGGGCGAACGGCCACGGCGTGTCGGCGTGCGGATAGTCGGACTCCCACAGGATCTTGTCGACACCGATGTCGTGTCGGTACTTGATGCCGACCGGCTCCTCGATGGTGCAGACCCACATGTTGCGACGGAAGATCTCCGAGGGCAGCGGGTCCGGGATGCCAGCCCACGAGCGATGCCGGATGACCTGGCGGTCTGCCCGCTCGATCGCGGCGGGAACCCAGCCGATCCCACCCTCCGAGAACACGATCTTGAGGCCCGGAAAGTTGCGGCACGTCGGCGCCAGCATCAGGTTGATCGCCGCGACCATCGTGTTCGCGATGCACGCGACGATCCCGATGACGGCAGGGCCGTCCGGCGACGGCTTGGGCACCCGACCCTGCGAGCCCAGGTGCATGCAGATGACCGTGTCGGTCTCCTGGCAGGCGTCCCAGATCGGGTCCCAGTAGTCGCTCCAGAAGCTCGGCAGGCCGGCGGGCACGCCGTTCTCCGGCAGGCTGATGGCCCGGTTGCCCTTGGAGGCGCACCGGCGGATCTCGGCGGCACAGGCCTGCGGGTCCCACACGTGCCCGATGATCATCGGGACGTACATGCCCTCGGGACCGCCGGGACACCACTCGTCGATCACGAAGTCGTTGTAGGCCTGGACGCAGACGTCGGCGAGCTGTTTGTCCTCGAACTCGTTGAACAGCATCCCGCCGAACCGTGGCAGCGACGGGAACCCGATCGAGGCGAGGATCCCGTCCGACAGGAAGTCCTTGGCCCGCTCGGCCGGGTCCCAGCAGCCTTGGATCATCTGGTCGAACCGCTGCGGCTCGCCGGGGCCCTCGTCCGGCTTCCAGTCGTCACGGGGCATGCCGGCCACGGCGTTGAGGCCCAGCGAGGATGCCTTGCCGGGCTTGCCCTCGATGATCCAGGTCTCCTGGCCGTCCTCCTCGACGACGTGGGGTACCAGGTCCAGGTACTTCTTCGGCGCCCGGTCCGTCCAGACCGTGCCATGCTCGATGATGTGGTCGTCGACGCTGAAGAGCTTGAACATCCGGCGGCTCCTGTTCGAACTCGCGAACCCTGACACGCGTGTCAGGTTAGCGGACGGCCGTCCTGGCGCGCCTGGTGTGGTTGGATGCCCGACCCATGAGCGACATCGAACGCATTGCCGCCGTGACGGGTCTCGGCGCCGACGAGCTCGCCTTCCTCGATGCCCTCGATGCCAATGGCGTGAAGGCGCTCGCCGACCGCCTCGAAGCCGTCGGACCCGAGCGCGACCGTGAGGTCGACGTAGGCATCGAAGGGGCGCTCAAGATGATCCCGCGGCTGCTGCGCGCGCCGGTCCGCAAGATCCTGTTCGCGGGGACGCGATGAGCCTCGACGTCCGCGGCGAGATCATCAAGTTGGCACGCGAGCTGGCCCTCGAGCCCGGTGACCTTGACTTCCTCGAGGGGGCCGAGCGTGACGACGTCCACCGTCTGCGCGTGGCGATCGAGGATGCTCTCGACGGGCGCAACCGGGGCATCTACCGGCGCATCGAGGCCTCGAGCCGCCTGCTGCCGCCGGCGATCGCCGTCCGGATCGCCCGCGCGAGCTTTCCGCCGCTGATCGTCGGGCGGGTCTCCGAGGAAATCCCCGCGGACCGGTCCCCCAAGTTTCTCGAGCACATGCCGATGAGCTACATGGGCGAGCTGCTCGTGCACATGAACCCGCGGCGGATGGTCGCCACCATCCAGGCGATGCCCGCCACGCAGATGGCGCCGATGATCAAGGAGCTCGAGAAGCGCGGCGAGTACGTCACGATGGGCCGCTTCCTCGGCGTCCTGGCCGATGCCCAGATCCCCAAGGTGTTGGCCGTCATCGACGACGGCCGGACGCTGCTGCTCGCCGGTTTTCACACCGAGGACCCGGCCCGCCTCGACAACGTCGTGCTCGCGCTGAGCGACACCCAGGTGGCCGCCATCCGCGAGGCCGTTGCCGCCCACGGACTCGAACGGGAACTCGGCACGATCCTCGACGCCCTGTCGCCGGAGCTCCGCGAGCGGCTCGAGTCCAACGGCGCCGGCTAGGGCAGCAGCAGGATCTTGCCGGTCGTCTCGCGGCCCTCGAGCGCCCGGTGGGCGGCCTCGGCGTCGGCCAGCGGGAAGCGATGCCCGACACGGACGGTCAGCCGGTCGTGGGAGATCAGCCCGAACAGGACCTCGGCCCGGTGCTCGAGCTCCTCACGAGTGGCGATGTGGTCGAACAGCGTCGGTCGCGTCATGTACAGCGATCCGTTTCGGCTGAGCACCAGCGGGGAGATGGGTTCGACCGGACCGGACGCGTTCCCGAACGTCACCATCATCCCACGGCGCCGCAGCAGCCGCAGGCCACCGTCGAAGGTCGCGGCGCCGACCCCGTCGTAGACCACGTCCAGTGGCCGCGGCCCGGCGATGCCCTCGATCGCCGCGACGAAGTCCACGTCGCGATACCGGATCACGTGATCGGCCCCGGCATCACGGGCCAGTTCGGCCTTGTCCTGTGAGCCGACCGTCGTGAAGACCTCGGCGCCTTGCACCTTGGCCATCTGGATCGCGAGCAGGCCGACGCCGCCTGCTCCCGCATGGACCAGGCACCGGTTGTCGGACGACAACGGGAACGTGTCGTGGGTCAGGAAGTGCGCGGTCATGCCCTGAAGCATTCCGGCGGCGGCCGTCTCGAGGCTCACGCCATCGGGGACCGCGACGATCTCCTCGGCGCCGAGCACAACCCGCTCGGCGTACGAGCCGATCGACCGTGGCCACGCCACGCGGTCACCCACCTGCCAGCGCGTCACCCCGTCGCCCGTCGCCGTGACGGTGCCCGCTCCCTCCAGGCCCGGGGTGAAGGGCATCGGCATGTCGTAGAGGCCGCCGCGGTGGTAGGTGTCGATGTAGTTCACGCCGGCGGCGGCGACATCGACGAGGACCTGCCCGGGACCCGGCTCGCCCTCGTCGACCTCGACCAGGGCGAGGACGTCTGGTCCGCCCGCCTCGGTGACGACGATCGAGCGCATCAGGCGTACATGGTGTCGATCGTGTCCTTGTGGATCTCATGGATGACGGACCGCTTGAGCTTCATCGACGGCGTCATCTCGGGATCCTCCGGCGTCCACTCGCGATCGAGGATCGTGAACTTCTTGACCTGCTCGACCCGCGCCAGCTTCTGGTTTGCCCGGTCGACCGCCAGCTGGACGGCGTCACGCACGGCCGGCTCCTGGCTGGCCTGTGCGAACGTCTCGAACGGGATCCCCTCAGCCTTGCACCACGGGGGAAGCGCATCGGGATCGAGGACGATCAGCGCGGAGATGTACTTGCGCTCGTCGCCGATGGCACAGACCTGGCTGATCAGGGGCGAGGACGACTTGACCTCCTCCTCGATGTTGTTGGGGGAGAGGTTCTTGCCGGCCGCCGTGATGATCAGCTCCTTCTTGCGGCCGATGATCTTGAGGTAGCCGGCCTCGTCGAACTCGCCGAGGTCGCCGGTGTGAAACCAGCCGTCGTCGTCGATCGCCTCGGCCGTGGCCTCGGCGCGGTTCAGGTAGCCCGGGGTCATGTGGGGGCCGCGGAACAGGATCTCGCCGTCCTCGGCGATCTTGACCTCGGTGCCCTCCAGCGGCACGCCGACCGTGCCGACCCGGGGTCGCCCCAGCGGCGTCAGCGTGATCAACGTCGAGGACTCGGTCATGCCGTAGACCTCGGAGATCGGGATGCCGAAGCCCGTGAACGTGTACAGCAGGTGGGCCTGGATCGGGGCCGCGCCGGAGAAGCCCATCAGGCAGCTCCCCAGGCCCATCGCGTCGCGGATCTTCGGGTAGACGAGCCGGTTGAACAACGCGTACTGGAGCTCGGTCTTCAGGTCCGCGCGGTGGCCCTCGGCCATCGCCCGGCCCTTCACGGCAGCCACCTCGAGTGCCTTCTCGCCCAGCTTGCGCCGCCGCTCATTCGGCTCCTCCTCCAACTTGGCGACGATCGCGCCATAGAACTTCTCCCAGACGCGAGGGACGGCGGGGAACACGAAGGGCTGGACCGTGGGCAGCACCTCGGGCAGCCGCAGCAGGTCCCGGACGTAGGTGATCTCGGTCGCGTACTGGAACGAGCTGTAGTGGCTGATGAACCGTTCGGCGACGTGCGCGAGCGGCAGGTAGGACAGCCCGGGCTGCCCGGGCGGGATGTTGATGTTCGGACCCTCGATCCAGTCCTTGAATGCCGGGTGGCCGAGCGCCACGATGCCCTTCTTGAGCATCTGCTCGGCCGCGTTCGTGTTGAAACGCAGACCCTCGTGGGTCAGCTGGACGCCCTTGGGCGGCCCGGTGGTTCCCGACGTGTAGATGATCGTGGCGACATCGGTTGGCTTGACCTTTGCGGTGAGCCTGTCGAGCTTGTCCGTCCCTTCCTTCGCCAACCCCGCCTCGCCGGCCGCGACGAGGTCCGACCAGCGGGTGACGCCGTCGGGCACCTCCTCGAGGTCGTGGACGACCAGGTGCTCGAGTGCCGGCAGCTGGTCGCGGATCTTCACCCACATGTCCAGCTTGTCGGCGTCGACGATCACGACCTTGGCCTTGCAGTCTCCGGCGACGTACGCGAGCTGCTCGGGTGCCAGCGTGTTGTAGAACGAGGTCGGGGTGGCGCCGACGCGCAGTGCGGCCGTGTCGGCCAGCGTGTGCTCGTGCCGGTTGATCATCTGGAAGCCCACGACGTCGCCGTGCGTGACGCCGAGGTCCCGCAGCGCCAGTCCGACGGCGGCGCTGCGCTGGCCGTACTGCCCCCATGTCAGCCTGGCGTTGCCGTCGATCATCGCGCCGGCGTCGGGAGCCTGCTCCACGTTGCGCAGGAACAGGTCGAGCAGGGTTCCCCGATCGTCGACGGGCGGGGTGATCACGGTCATCGGCGGATCCTGTTCTCGTAGTCCTTGCGGGCCTCGACGTCGTGGTCGAGGAACCCGCGTTCCATCCCGAACGCCTTGACGAGCCACTTGCTCACGGTCTCCGGCATCAGCGGGGCCGTCTTGATGAGTGGCACGATCGTGCCAGGGACGAAGACCTCCGCCCGCGGCTTCTCGATGGCCCGGGCGACGGCATTGGCGACGTCCTCGGGCTCGACGGGTGGCACGCCCTTGGGTGGTTTGGCCCCGCTGATCAGCTCCGTGTTGACGAAGGCGGGCATGATCGAGGTGAACTCGAGGTTCGTGTCGAGGTACTCGAGCACCGCGCTGTTGGTGATGCCGACGACGGCGTGCTTGGTGCCGACGTAGGTCACGATCCCGGCCATCGGCACCTTGCCCGCCTGGGACGCGACGTTGACTATGTGGCCGCGGTTGCGCGGCAGCATCAGGGCCAACGCGGCCTTCATGCCGTTGAGGACGCCGTGCACGTTGATGTCGAACTGGCGTCGCGCGACCTGTTCGGTCTCCTGTTCGAAGTGGCCGATCGGCATGATGCCCGCGTTGTTGACCAGGACGTCGAGCGGCCCGAGCTCGTCCTCGGTTCGTGCCAGAAACGTCGTGAACGAGGCGGCGTCCGTCACGTCGAGATCGACGGCGAGCGAGGTCCCGCCCAGTTCGTCCCCGGCGCGCTTGACGCCGTCGACATCGATGTCGCCGATCGCCACCTTCGAGCCGCGCTCGACGAGCGTGCGGGCGGTCGCCAGGCCGATGCCGCGGGCGCCGCCGGTGATGGCGACCACCTTTCCAGTGAGTGCGTCGGCCATGGCGGGACTCCTTGTTCCTGTGTGAGGTCGGTGCTCGATTGAGAAGGCATTTCCCGGGGGAGGGGCCTGTTCTAGTCGGGGATCTCAGCGAATGCGTTCGAGGTTGATCGGCAGGCCGTCGGGCGGGTAGGGCAGCGCCACCATGTTGACCTTCATCTGGTAGCCGGGGGCCACCGACCAGCGGTGGGTCAGCAGCAGTTGGTGCATCGCGGCGTTGACCTCGAGCATTCCGAAATACATCCCGATGCACTTGTGCGCGCCGCCACCGAAGGGCGCCCAGGCGTAGGGGTGGATCCTGTCCTCGCGTCGCTCGTCGTTGAACCGTTCCGGGTCGAAGCGGAACGGGTCATCCCAGATGTCCTGGTCCAGGTGGACGACGAAGGGAGACACGCCGACGATCGAGCCGGCCGGCACCCAGTGGCCGAGCAGTTCGGTGTCCTTGACGGTCCTGCGTGCCATGGACGGGACCGGCGCCGTGATGCGCAGGGCCTCCTTGATGGCCAGCTGCATGCTGGGCAGGCGTTCGAGGTCCTCGTACTCGATGTGGTCGGTCCCCAGCGCCTCCGCCTCGGCTCGGAGGCGGTCCTGCCAGTCGGGGTTCTTGGCCAGCTGGTAGACGAGTGTCGTCGTGGTGGTCGTCGACGTGTCGTGAGCGGCCATCAGCAGGAAGATCATGTGGTTGACAACGTCGTCGTCGCTGAAGCGCTCGCCGTCCTCGCTCTCGACGTGGCACAGTGCCGCGAACAGGTCGTCGCCCGTTCCGGCACGCTTGGCCGGCAGCTCGGCGCGAAGGAATTCCTCGAGCACGCGGCGGCCGTCGAGGCCCTTCTTCCAGCGGCCCCCCGGAACGGGACGGCGGATCACCGAGGTGCCGGCCTGGACCGTGTCGAAAAAGGCCTTGTTGAGGCCGTCGGCCTCGGGTCCCAGGTGGTGGCCCACGAACACGGTCATGGCCAGGTCCAGCGTCAGCTGCTTGAAGGCCGGGTGGAAGCGGAACCGCGCGCCGGGCTGCCAAGCGGCGAAACCGTCCCCGAGGACCGCGTTCATGCCCTTCAGGTAGCCGGTCAGCCGGTCGCGCGTGAAGGCCTGCTGCATGATCCGCCGGTGGTGCAGGTGCTCCTCGAAGTCGAGCAGCATCAGGCCACGCTCGAAGAACGGCCCGATGAAGTACTCCCAGCCCGGGCCGTTGGCATACGCCTTGTCGCGGTTGACCAGGACCGACTCGATGCCCTCCGGCGAGAAGACGCCGACCATCTCGACGCCGAACAACCGGCCCCAGCTGACGGGCCCGTACCGCTTGGCACGCTCGATGCCGTACTTGACCGGATCGGCGAAGTAGTCGAACGCCAGGCCCAGGAACGGCAGGCCCGGGTCACCCATCACGGGCCTGAGCCCGGACCCGGGCGGTGGGTCGGCCAGTGGGACGGGCTCCGACGTGAGCTGGTCGCTCACCGCGCGGCCCGCACGGGACACCAGCGTGCCCGCGGAGGACACGGCGTCGCGTGATCTGTTGAGAAAGGCGCTGGCGATGCTCATCGGTGCCTCACGATCGGGACGAGGTAGTCGCGGGCGAACCGGCGCGCGGCCGCGCCGTCGCGGTGGGGGATCGCGCCCTCGGGGGTCAGCAGCAGGGAGTGGCACAGCCGGACGATGACCTCGGCCGCGAGCTCGGGGTCGACGTCCTCGTGGGCCTCGCCGCTGCGCTGCGCGACCCGGATCTTCGAGGCCAGGTACTCGCGCGCGGCCGCCAGGACCGGCGTCATCCGCACGGTCACGTACGACAGCCCCCAGTCTCCCTCGATGTCGAGCAGCCGGCCGATCGTCGTGCTGTTCTGGACTGCCCGCAGCGTCACGACGAACCCTTCGACCATCTGCTCCTCGAAGGTGTCGAAGCGCTCCGTCGCGGCGTCCACCTCGGCCAGGTAGTCCTTGAGCTCGTCGAGGAAGACCGCTTCGACCAGCGCGCTCTTGTTGTCGAACCTGCGATAGACGGTCGCCCGGCCGAACCCGGCCGCGGTGGCCACGTCGTCCATCGTGGCCCGACGGAAGCCGGTCGTTCCGAACACGTCCCGCGCGGCCGCGATGATCCGCTCGGTGGTTTCGTCAGTCCCGCCGTTGTTGGCGCGCGCGCGTGCCAACAGCTGGCTCGGGCGGGCTGCCACGGTGACCTCCGGGTCCGACCGGTGACGAGGGCGTGAGACGAACAGTGTACGTTTGTCTCACGGCACCACCAACGGGAGCATCGCGAACGACCCGGAGGAGGCTCCGATGAGCACCGCAAGGCCCGGCGACCTGACCGCTGCCGCCGAACGCGCCGCCGACGAGGCCGCGGAGGTGATCCGCGGGGCCCGCGACGTCAAGGGCGGCTCGAGCCGGCGTGCCGGCAGCACGAGCCCGGCCGACGCCGGGGAGGCAACCGCAGGCGACGCGGGGACCTTCACCGTCCACAGCCCGGCGACCGGCAAGGTCGTCGGGACCTGGCCGGTCATGGGCGCAGACGCCGTCGCCGCGGCCGTCGCGCGTGCCCGGGCGGCCCAGCCGGCATGGCACGAGCTCGGCTTCCGTGGCCGCGCCCACGTCCTGGGCCGGTTCCGTCGCCGGCTGGTGGACCACCAGGACCTCATGGTCGACGCGCTGGTCGCCGAGACCGGCAAGACGCACGAGGACGCCCTGAGCGACCTGCTGCTGGTGATCGGGTGGCTCCAGTTCTGGGCCGGCAAGGCCGAGGACTACCTCGCCGACGAGGGCATTCGCTCCGGTTCCCCGTTCGCGCTCGGACGCAGGAACGTTGTCACGTGGCGGCCGCGCGGCGTCGTCGGGGTGATCGGACCCTGGAACGTTCCGTTGGCGTTGACGCTTGGTGACGCCATCCCGGCGTTGATGGCCGGCAACACCGCCGTCCTCAAGCCGTCCGAGGTCACGCCGGCCTCGGCCGTCCTCGCCCAGAAGCTGTTCCTCGAATCCGGCGGGCCCGAGGACGTCCTGGGAGTCGTGACCGGTCCCGGCAAGGTGTCCGGGACAGCGCTGGTCGACCACGTGGACTACGTGATGTTCACGGGCTCGGTCCGGACCGGCCAGAGGATCGCCAAGCGGTGCATCGACCGGATGGTCGGCTACTCGCTGGAGCTCGGCGGCAAGGACCCGATGATCGTCCTCGCCGACGCCAACCTGGACCGGGCTGCCAACGCCGCCGTCCAGTACGGGTTCTTCAACACGGGCCAGATCTGCATGTCGGCCGAGCGCGTCTACGTGGAACGATCCGTCCACGACGAGTTCGTCGACAAGGTCGTCGCGCGCGTGAAGCAGCTGCGCCAGGGGGCACCCGCCGGCCCCGGCTCCGTCGACGTCACGGTCATGATCCACCCGCCCCAGCGCGACATCGTGGACGCGCACGTCCGTGACGCGGTCCGAAAGGGCGCGGTGATCGCGGTCGGCGGCGACGCCACGACCGGCCCCGGCCACTACTACAGCCCCACCGTGCTCACCAACGTGACACACCAGATGAAGTGCATGACCGACGAGACATTTGGCCCGACCCTGCCGATCATGGCCTTCGACTCGGTCGAGCAGGCGATCGACCTCGCCAACGACAGCCCCTACGGGCTGACCGCCTCGGTGTTCACCTCCGATGTCGACCGGGGGGAGCGGGTCGCCCGGCGGCTCGATGTCGGCACCGTGACCGTCAACGACATGATGGTTCACCTGGGAGCACCGGAGCTGCCGATGGGGGGCCACAAGGCGTCGGGCACCGGCGTGCGCAACGGCGCCGAGGGCATCCGAAAGTTCTGCACGCAGACCGTCATCCAGGTCCCACGATTCGCACCCTCGAACGAGCCACAGTGGATGCCCTATTCGCGCAACGCCACCAAGGTCCTCAGCGGCTTGGTCAAGGCGCTGTACGGCCGACCGGACCTGCCCAATCCACTCGAGGCCCGTCCCCTGACCGCCGCCCGCGACCTGCTCGGGCGGATCCTGCCGACAAGGAAGTGACCATGCGCGTCGGAATGCCACTCCAGTACGCCGGAGACGTTGTCAGCGCCGCCAACCAGGTCGCCGCGTTCGAGCAGGCCGGCCTCGACGTCGTCTGGGTCGCCGAGGCCTACGGCTTCGACGGCGTCAGCCTGATGGGCTACCTGGCGGCCGTGACCGACAACGTCCACATCGGCAGCGGGATCCTCAACGTGTACTCGCGGACACCGGCGCTGATGGCCCAGGTCACCGCCGGGCTCGACGCCGTGTCTTCAGGCCGCTTCGAGCTTGGGCTCGGTGCCAGCGGCCCGCAGGTCATCGAGGGCTGGCACGGCCTCGCCTACGACCGGCCGCTTGCACGCACCCGCGAGCTTGTCGAGCTCGTTCGCCGGATGCTCAGGCGTGAGGTCATCGAGCACCATGGCGATGTCTTCACCCTGCCGCTGCCCGGCGACGAGGGCACCGGGTTGGGCAAGCCGCTCAAGATGCTGACCCACCCCGTCCGCGACGCGGTGCCGATCCACGTGGCCGCGCTCGGGAGCAAGAACGTCGAGATGACCGCCGAGATCGCGGACGGCTGGATGCCGATCTTCTGGGCCCCCGAGCACGCCGACTCGCTGTACGGGGACGCGCTCGGGGCGGGGAAGGCCAAACGTTCCGACGAGCTCGGCGACCTCGACATCATCACGGGCGGGCTGCTCGGCATTGCCCCGGATGAGCAGACCAAGAACGCCCTGCTCGACTTCGTCCGGCCCATGTACGCCCTCTACATCGGCGGCATGGGGGCCAAGGGGAAGAACTTCTACAACACGCTCGTCACGAACATGGGCTGGGGCGAACAGGCCGAGCGGATCCAGGACCTGTACCTGGACGGCAAGAAGGACGAGGCGGCCGCGCTGGTCCCCTACGAGCTGCTCGACCAGACCAACATCGTCGGCGACGAGGGGTTCGTCAAGGAACGGATCGCCGCGTTCGCGGACTCGGGCGTGACGACCCTCAACGTGACCATCATCGGGGACGGACCCAAGGTGCTCGACCAGGTCCGGCCCTGGATCTCGTGACTGCTCGCTCGGCGCACGCCACCGTCGCGTCGGACTGACAAGGACCCGCCATGACCACCCTGCCGCGCACGCTGTTCAACGAGGAGCACGAGGCGTTCCGTGAGCTCTGCGCCGCCTTCGTTGACAAGGAGTGCGTGCCCCACGCCGATCGCTGGCAGGAGGCCGGCATGGTCGACCGCGACGTCTGGACCAAGGCGGGCGAACACGGGCTGCTCGGCACGGCGGTGCCCACCGAGTACGGCGGCGGGGGGATGCCCGACTACCGGTTCAACGTCGTCATGACCGAGGAGATCATCAAGCGGCACGTTTCCGGCCCCGGCTTCCTGGTGCACAACGACGTGCTCTATCCGTACTTGGCGCTCGGCACCGACGAGCAGAAGCAGCGCTGGCTGCCCGGGTTCTGTGACGGCTCGATCATCACCGCCGTTGCCATGTCCGAACCGGCGGCCGGCAGCGACCTCCAGGGGATCAAGACGACGGCCGTCAAGCAGGACGACGGGTCCTGGATCCTCAACGGGTCCAAGACCTTCATCACCAACGGGATCCTGTCCGACCTGGTGGTCGTGTTCGCCAAGACGGATCCTGACGCCGGCCACATGGGCTTCTCGCTGCTCGTGGTCGAGCGCGGCATGGAGGGGTTCGAACGTGGCCGCAACCTCGACAAGATCGGCCTGAAGGACCAGGACACTGCCGAGCTGTTCTTCGACAACGTTCGCGTCCCGGCCGACAACCTCCTCGGCCAGGAAGGGCACGGGTTCCTGCACCTGATGGCCAACCTGCCGCAGGAACGGTTGGCGATCGCGGTCGTGGCCGCCACCGCCGTCCGGCAGGTGCTCGAGGAGACGGCTCGGTACTGCAAGGAGCGCGAGGCGTTCGGCCGCTCGATCGGCAAGTTCCAGCACATCCGATTCGAGCTCGCCGAGATGGCCACCGAGGCGGACGTCTGCACGGCATACGTCGACCGGTGCATCGAGCTGCACATCGACGGCGAGCTCGACCACGTCCAGGCCGCCAAGGCCAAGTGGTGGACGACCGAGCTCCAGAAGCGCACGGTCGACCGGTGCCTCCAGCTGTTCGGCGGCTACGGCTACATGACCGAGTTCCCGATCAGCAAGGCGTTCGTCGACTCGCGCATCCAGACCATCTACGGCGGCACGACCGAGATCATGAAGGAGATCATCGGCCGGGCGATGGGCTTCTGATGGTTGGGATGCAGGGCCTGGACCTCGAAGCTGCGAAGCAGCTGGCCATCGGAATGATCCCGTTCATCGAGCGGACCGGGGTCGAGCTGCTGGAGCTGGAGCCGGGGCGGTTGAAGGCGAAGATGCCGTTCGAGCCCAACATCAACCACATCGGCACGATGTACGCCGGTGCCCTCTACACCCTGGCGGAGTTCCCTGGCGGCGTCGTGTTCTTCTCGATCTTCGATGTCACGAAGTACTACCCGATCATCCGCGAGCAGACGATCAGGTTCCTTCGGCCGGCCACGACCGATGTCACGATCGACGTGGCGATCACCCAGGAGGAGGTTGACCGCATCTCACGGGAGATCGACGAGCACGGCAAGGCGAACTGGACCTGGGAGGTCGAACTCGTCGACGCCAACGGCGAGGTCGTCGCGACGAGCACGAACCACTACCAGGGCCGCGCCCACGGCTGACCAGTGTGTCTCGCAGCCGCGCGACCGCGCGCGTGCGAGACACGCGATCACAGGCCGTAGTGGCGGCCGATGATCTCCTTCATGATCTCGTTGGTGCCCGCGTAGATCGACGTGACCCGCATGTCCGCGAAGGCCCGCGCGATCGGGTACTCCCACATGAACCCGTAGCCGCCGTGCAGCTGCACGCCCTTGTCGACCACGTCGTTGACCGTCTCGGTCGCCCAGTACTTGGCCATCGCGGCCTGCTCGGCTGACAGCTCCTTTCCCTCGGCGACGTGCTCCATCAGGCAGCGGTCGACGAACTCGCGGCACACCGCCATCTTCGTGGCCATCTCGGCCCACAGGAACTTCGAGTTCTGAAACGACCCGATGGGCTTTCCGAACGCGGTGCGGCCCTTGATGTAGTCGAGGGTCCACTCGACCGCGGCTTCACCCGTGGCCGTGACGCCGACGGCGACCGACAGGCGCTCCTGCGCGAGGTTCTCGACCAGGTACTTGAACCCGAGCCCCTCCTCACCAAGCAGGTTCTCCGGCGGCACCCGGACGTCGGTGAAGAACAGCTCGGCGGTGTCCTGGGCCTTCAGGCCAACCTTGTTGAGGTTGCGGCCACGCTCGAAGCCCTCCATCCCGCGCTCGATCACGAGCAGGCTCATGCCTTCGTGACGCTTCGAGGGATCGGTCTTGACCGCCGTGATCACCAGGTCGGCGTTGATCCCGTTGGTGATGAACGTCTTGGCGCCATTGACCAGGTACGAGCCGTCCGACTGCCTGGTCGCGGTGGTCTGGATCCCGGCCAGGTCCGATCCGGTCGCCGGTTCGGTCATGGCGATGGCCGTGATGGCCGCACCGCTGGCCATCTTCGGGAACCAGCGCTGCTTCTGTTCCTCGTTCGCGATCCGCAGGAGGTAGGGCACGACGATGTCGTTGTGGAGCCCGAACCCGATCCCGCTGGCGTTGACGCGGCCCAGTTCCTCGCCGACGATCGCGTTGTAACGGAAGTCGGGGATGCCACCCCCGCCGTACTCCGGCGGCACGTCGGTGCACAACAGCCCGGTGGCGCCGGCCTTCTCCCAGATCTCCCGGGGAACGATCGAGTCCTTCTCCCACTGCTCGTGGTGCGGCGCGATCTCGTTGTCCACGAACGCCCGGACCACGTCGCGGAAGGCGTCGTGTTCCTCGTCGAAGATCGAGCGTTGGAAGAGGGTCTCCACGGGCGACTCCGTGCTGCAGGCCGGCGATCACGCTACCTGTCGGGGGTCCCGGCCCGCCGTCCTCGAGATCTCGTGAACACACGGAGAACCCCCCGCGCGGCGTGTCCTCGGGGGGTCTAGTGTTCGCTCTTCCCTTCACGACGGAGCGTGCCATGGAGCTGTCCCATCGCGACCAGCAGATGGTCGATGAGAGCCAGTGGGATTTTTCGGATCTTCGCGCCCTGTACGTGAACTGCACCCTCAAGAAATCACCTGAGTTGAGCCACACGCAGGTGCTCGGCGACAAGTCGATTGCGATCATGGAGGCCAACGGTGTCACGGTCGACCAGTTCCGGGTGGTCGACCACGACATCGCGACGGGCGTCTATCCCGACATGACCGAGCATGGCTGGGAGACGGACGAGTGGCCGCAGCTGTTCGAGCGCGTCCTCGCTGCCGACATCCTCGTGATTCTCACGTCCATCTGGCTGGGCGACAAGTCCTCGATGTGCACGAGGCTGATCGAGCGCCTCTACAGCAACTCGGGAATGCTCAACGACAACGGCCAGTGGATCTACTACGGCCGCACGGGTGGGTGCATCATCACGGGCAACGAGGATGGCGCGAAGCACTGCGCGATGAACATCCTCTACTCGCTCCAACACCTTGGCTACGTGGTTCCGCCGCAGGCGGACAGTGCATGGCTCGGCGAGGCGGGACCCGGGCCCAGCTATGCCGACGAGGGATCCGGCGGACCGGAGAACGACTTCACGAATCGAAACACAACCTTCCTGACGTGGAACCTGATGCACACCGCACGGATGCTCAGGGATGCCGGGGGGATCCCGGCGCACGGCAACCAGCGGCGCGAGTGGGACGCCGGCGCCCGCTTCGACTTCCCCAATCCCGATTACCGCTGAGCTCGAGCCTGCCGGACTAGCCGCGTGCGGCTTCGAGCCGCGAAACCGGCCACTTCGGGAGCCCGGCATCCAGGGCCGCCTGCGTGCAGACGGCGATGCCCTCCTTGCAGGCCTCCAGCGGTGACTCGGCGTAGATCGTGAGGCGAACCGTCCACTGTCTCGGCAGGTGCGAGAGCATCGGGCGGTAGTCGATGAGCAGGTCGACCAGCGACTCAACGGCCAGCGCGTCGAGCGTCTGGTCGCGCACGTCACCAGCCATCGCGACCGTCACGTGCCAGGGCACGAGCGCCGAGGGTGCTGAGGGCACGGGCCTCTTCCTGCATCGGGAGATCCCGAGGAAAGCAGGTCAGGGCGCCGGCAGCAGCACCGACTCGCCCGGGAAGATCAGGTTGGGGTCCCCGGAGCGAAGCCGCGGCCCGTTTTCGCGGACGACGATGCGCCAGACCTCGGCGATCTCGCGGTCAGTGAGGTCCTCGCACGCGACACCGCGCTGGGCAGCCAACCAGCGCGCGGTCATGACCCAGAGGTTGTCGCCGGCGACCACGGTGACGAGACCGTCGCCGGCCCGCCCGGGCGGCTCGGTCACCGGGGGTGGGGTGTCCTGGCTCGTGTCATCGCCGGCACTGGGCGTCGTGCCTGTCGATGGCTCGGTCGGCGTCGCCGACGGCTCCGGCGTCGGCGAGGTGTCCCCTTCGGGCCCAGCCGTCTGCTCCACGGGTGGCGGCAACGGTGCGTCCAGGGCCCCTGCCATCGGCACGGCGGAGGCCAGCAGGGTCGGTGCCGTTGCGGCGGCGCACAGGCGCCGGATCGCCGGCAGCGAAGCACGCGCGATCACCCGATGCCCCGCCGCTGACACCCCGCTGGCCGCTGCCACCAACGCCAGCGTCGTCGTCGCGAGCAGCCACAGGGACAGGCCCAGGCCGATCCACGTCACGATCGTGACGGCCACCTGCTCCGGCCGCGTCCACGTGAGCCAGCCGCCCAGGTCCGCCAATGGGATCGGGCGGGCCCGGGCGGTCGGCAGCAGCCAGGCCGCGGCGCCGACCTCGATGGCCAGGACCAGGACCAGCTGCACACGTGCGCGGTCGGGCACCGTGCGACCTCCTGCGTTGCCGTCCACCCTACGGTCGCCCCGGCACCCAGGAACCTCCGGTGTTGCCACCTGTGGAGAATCGAGTCGGCCGGTCGGACCTACCCTGTGGCTGCCCGATCGGAGCCCGCCATGCCACGCGTCGCGATCGACGTCCTGCTCAAGCGCGAGATCCTCGACCCGGAGGGTCGGGCGGTCGAGCGGGCGCTTCCCGACCTCGGGTTCGGCGGGGCCAGCAACGTCCGCGTCGGCAAGCACCTCGAGCTCGACGTCGATGCCGGCGACGACGAGCTGCCCGCCCTTGTCGAGAAGATGTGTGCGGACTTTCTCGCCAACCCCGTCATCGAATCGTGGCGTTGGCGAGTGATCGACGAGTCCGAACGCGCGGATGCCTGAGCAGGGCAGCGGAGCCGGCGACGAAGGCGACGCCGACCGCTTCGCCCTGCCGCCGCTGCGCGGCGACGGCCTGCCAGCCGCCCCCGACGGCAGCCCGCTGCTCCAGCGCTGGTTCCTGCTGATCATGATCCCGTTGGTCCTCGTTGGCCTGGTCGTCATCGGCTTCGCGCTGGCATCGGCGCTGCGGCCGGTCGAGTTCTCGCCGGCGGAGCGCCGGCCGCGGGGGGGCCCGAGCGAGACCCACGACACCGCCGGCCGCCTGACAGGCGAAACGGTCGAGACCCAGCCGGCCACGGGATGTGCGACTGGCGTGGTGGTCGAGGGTGATCTCGGGGCGAGATCGGCCGGGCTCCGGGCGCTGTCGGCAGCGTGCCAGCTGGTGGCGACCGGCGACTTTCCGGTCGCGTCGGACGGCCTGGACAACTGGCGGAACGCCGGCGAGGGCAACGCCGTGCTGCGGTTCGTGGTGTTCGCCCGGACCGGCCTGGACTCGACCGTCCTCGTCGAGGGCGATCGGCTCGTCATCGAGCTGGGCAACAAGTTCGTCTTCGACGACGCCAGCGAGGCCGCCCCGACCCTCATGCACGAGCTGGCCCACCTCGGTCAGGGATGGCCGTCGGTGGTGCTGACCGCCTCGGACGAGCTCGCGGCGATGCAGGTCCAACGGCTCGCGTGCAACCGGATTGCGGTCCGGCAGGATCCGCCACGCACCTGCCTCGACTCCGACGAGCTGCTCGCGCTCGACGACCCGCTGGAGGCGCTCGTCGACGCTGGCTGGCCCCACTAGTGTCAGAGCTGGCAGCGAGCACACGAGGGCATCCGGTGCGGGTTGGGGTCATCACGTTTCCGGGGTCGCTCGACGACCGCGACACGATCCAGGCGCTCGGCCGTTCCGGCCACGACGGCGTCGCCCTCTGGCACGCCGACGACGACCTTGCCGACGTCGAGGCCGTCATCCTCCCCGGCGGGTTCTCGTACGGCGACTACCTGCGTTGTGGGGCGGTCGCGCACAACGCCCGGATCATGGCTGCCGTCAAGGACTTTGCCGCCGACGGTGGTCCGGTCCTCGGGATCTGCAACGGGTTCCAGATCCTGTGCGAGTCGGGCCTGCTGCCGGGCGCGCTGCTGCGCAACGAGTCGCTGCGGTTCACGTGCCAGCAGGTCCGGCTCGGCGTCGAAGCCGAAACGGCGTGGACGCGAGGGCTGGTGGGTCGCCACCTCGTCATCCCGATCAAGAACGGGGAGGGCCGCTGGTACGCCGACGAACGGACCGTCGATGCCGTGGAGTCCAACGGCCAGGTGGTCTTTCGGTACGCGATCGGGCGCAACCCGAACGGGTCCCTGCGCGACATCGCCGGCGTGTCCAACGAGGCTGGCAACGTTGTCGGCCTCATGCCACACCCCGAGCACGCCACCGACGGGACCCTCTGGGGCGGCATCGACGGCCTGGCGATCTTCGAGGCTCTCGGCGCGCTCGTCGCGGCCTGACGCGGCCTGCCCATGGTCCGCGTGGGCGCTGCCGGCCTCGCCGTCACGCTCTGCTTCACGACCACGGGCGCGGCCCTCGCCCAGGGGGCCGACCTCGCATTCGTGATCGCCGAACCGCAGCTCGGATCGGTGTCGATCGTGGCCGGGTCCGACATCATCGACGTCGCGGCCGGGCTCGTGCGGCCGGTCGTCGTCGCGGCTGATCCCGCTTCGGACCGGATCGTGATCGGCCAGGCCGGCCCGCTCGACGGCAGCGGGTCGATCATCGCCGTGACTCCGGACGGGACCCGCAGCACCGTCGCCTGGGGACTGCCCGGCATCGCGGACCTGCTCGTGCTGCCTGACGGCCGCGTGGCGTACGTGACGGGGGTCGACGGCGAGGTGGGCATCGCGACGACCGGGCAACGTCCGGCACCGCTCGTCACGACCGACGGCGCCGCCGTCGGCCTTGCCCTGCTCGACCCGGCACGTCTCCTGGTCGTGACGTCCTCGGGCCTCGGCACGCTGGTGGCGGTCGAGAACGGCGAGGTCCTCGGCGTCCTGCCGACCTCGACGGTCGCACCGGGTCGACCCGCAGTGCTCACGGAGTTCGCGGCCGTGTGTGTGCCAGATGCCGCTCGCGGCGAGGTCAACTGTGCTCCGTTCGGCGATGGAGCTGGCTTCCTCGTCGGCGGGCTCGCCGGCGTCACGGCGCTCGCCCCAGCCGACCCCACCCAGCTGCTCGCGGTACGGCCCGACCTGATCGCGCTCGTCGACGTGCCGGGCGGTGAGGTCCTGGGACAGTGGGCGCTCGCGGTCGCCGACGTCGACACCCTCCGGCCCTCCAGCGGCTGGCTTGCTGCCACGGCAACGAGCCGACCGCTGGCTCCCGAACCGCCACCGTCGCCGGGCCGGGTCCAGCTGTGGCTGCTGGTCCTGGGCGTCGTGGCCGGAGTCGGCGCCATCGCCGTGGCGATCGTCGTTCGCCGTGACGCGACGACCGGCCGGAACGGCACGGCCACCGAGACGAAATCGGGCTGACGGGCGGGCACCGCCCGACCGGACAGGGCGATGTCGGGCGCCAAACCGTTGACGTCTAGGGTCGGCAGGCGAGCACACCTCGAGCCCGCGAGACCATGACGGCCTTTCCCGACAACGAGGCCCTGACGCCCGACCGCGCCGTCGAGCTGTCCGCCGAGCTCGGCCTTGCCCCCGGCGAGTACGAGCGGATCGTCGACACGCTCGGGCGGGTGCCGAGCGTGTCCGAGCTGGGCATGTACTCGGTGATGTGGTCCGAGCACTGCTCCTACAAGTCCTCGAAGGTCCACCTGCAAAAGCTGGCGAGCGACGCGCCCTGGATCCTGGCGGGCCCGGGCGAAAACGCCGGCGTGATCGACGTCGGCGACGACCTCGCCGTCGCCTTCAAGATCGAGTCCCACAACCACCCCTCCTTCGTCGAGCCCTACCAGGGGGCCGCCACCGGCGTCGGCGGGATCCTTCGCGACATCTTCACGATGGGGGCCCGTCCCATCGCGGTGATGGACCCGCTGCGGTTCGGCATGCCCACCGACGCGCTCCAGCGTCGGCTCGTCGACGGGGTGGTCCGTGGCGTCGGCGGGTACGGCAACTGTGTCGGCGTGCCCAACATCGGCGGCGAGATCGAGTTCGACGCCAGCTACGCCGGCAACCCGTTGGTCAACGTCCTCGCCATCGGCGTGATGGACAAGGGACACCTCCAGCTGGCCCGCGCCGAGGCGGTTGGCGACGTTGCGGTCCTGCTCGGCTCGGGGACGGGACGTGACGGGATCGGCGGCGCCTCGGTCCTTGCCAGCGCCGAGTTCGACGAGGGCGACGAGGACAAGCGGCCCAACGTCCAGGTCGGCGACCCGTTCGCCGAGAAGCTGCTGATCGAATGCTGCCTCGACCTGTACGAGCGCGACCTGGTCAGCGGCATCCAGGACATGGGTGCGGCCGGGATCGCCTGCTCGACCTCGGAGCTGGCCTCGAAGGCGTCCATGGGAATGGACGTCGACCTCGACAAGGTGCACCTGCGCGACCCGACGATGGAGTCGTGGGAGATCCTCTGCTCCGAATCCCAGGAGCGGATGCTCGCGCTCGTCAGCCCCGACAAGCTGGACGAAGCCCTGGCGATCGCCGCGAAATGGGAGGTCCCAGCCAGCGTCATCGGGACGGTGACCGAGGGCGATCGGCTCGTGCTCCACCGTGACGGCGACGTGATCGCCGACCTGCCCGCCCGTTCGCTGGCCGACGAGGGTCCGACCTACGAGCGGCCCATGAAGCGGCCTGCCCGGCTGGACGAGTACGCGTCCCTGGACGTCGAGGGCATCGAGCTGCCGGAGGATCTCGGCTCGTTCGTCCTCTCGTTTCTCTCGTCGCCCAACGTCGCGTCACGCCGGTGGGTGTGGGAGCAGTACGACAGCTACGTCCAGGCCGGAACGGTCATGCCTCCCGGCATGGCCGACGCGGGCGTGGTGCGCCTCCCGGGTTCCAAGAAGGCGATTGCGTGCGCCACTGACGGCAACGGACGCTGGTGCGAGCTCGACCCGCGCGAGGGCACGCGTCGGGTCGTCGCCGAGGCGTTCCGCAACGTCGCCGCGACGGGCGCGCGCCCACTGGCCACGACGAACTGCCTGAATTTCGGGAACCCCGAGCGGCCCGAGATCATGTGGCAGTTCGCCGAGGCGGTCGTCGGGCTGGCGGAGGCCACGCGCGCGCTCGGCATCCCGGTGACGGGCGGCAACGTCTCCTTCTACAACGAGACGCAGGGCCGCGCGATCCACCCGACCCCGGTCATCGGTGTCGTCGGTGTCCTCGACGACGCGTCCACCGCCCTGGGCATCGGGTTCGAGGACGAGGGCGACATCCTGTTCCTCATCGGCGCTGACCTGGCGCCGGGTCTCGCGGGCTCCGAGCTCCAGCGCTTCCTCGAGTTGCCGCTGGGCGGGATCCTGGCGCCCGCGGACCTGGAGATGGAGGCCCATCTCGGCGAGCTGCTCCACCTGGCCGCCCGCCAACGGCTGGTCAACACCGCCCATGACATCTCGGGCGGCGGCCTGCTCACGGCCCTCGTCGAATCAGCCGTCGCCGGCAACGTCGGGGTGCACTACGACGCCGAGGGCGCGTGGCCGGCCCAGGAGCTGTTCAGCGAGGCGCCGGGCCGCGTCCTCGTCACGGTCTCGTCGGTCAACGTGCGGGCGTTTGCCCAGCTGTGTGCCGACGCGCATGTGCCGGTGCGCGACATCGGGACGGTCGGCGGCGACCGGCTGGTCGCGGAGGGACTGGTCGACCTGCCGATGGAGGACGTGATCGACGCCTGGGAACGCACCCTTCCCAGGATCCTCGGCAGCTGAGCCCGTCACATGCCCAGGGACGCCGCGTTGTCGTGGAGGATCGCGCGGACGAACGTCCGACCCTGCGGGATGGATGCTGGCGAGGCTACGTACACTGGACACTGCGGCCGCCCCTGGATGAGACAGACATCGTGACCGATCGTCCGCTGCCCGTCCTCCCCGTCCTCACCGGTCGGGATCTGGCACGCCTGGGTGAGGGGCCCAGGGAGGAGTGCGGCGTCTTCGGGATCTTCGCACCCGGCGAAGACGTCGCGACCCTGACCTACTACGCCCTCTACGCGCTCCAGCACCGGGGTCAGGAGTCCGCCGGCATCGCCGTCTCGGACGGCAACCGGATCGTGATCCACAAGGACATGGGGCTGGTCAACCAGGTCTTCAACGAGAACTCGCTCGCAGGCCTCGAAGGACACCTGGCCGTCGGCCACACGCGCTATTCGACCACCGGGTCCAGCAGCTGGGCCAACGCCCAGCCCCAGTACCGGGAAACCCCGGCAGGCGGGGGTGTGGCACTCGGGCACAACGGCAATCTCGTCAACACCGCCGACCTCGCACGTCGCCTGGAGCGACCACCCGGCAACGACTCCGAGTTGATGACCGCGCTGCTCGCCCGCGAGGTCGACGTGTCGCTGGAAGAGGCGATCGTCCGCATCGCCCCCGACCTCGAGGGCGCCTACTCGGTCGTCGCGATGGACGAGGAGCGGATCTACGCCTTCCGGGACCCGCACGGCGTTCGCCCGCTGTCGGTTGGTCGGCTGCACAACGGGGGCTGGGTCGTGGCGTCCGAGACATCTGCACTCGACATCACCGGTGCGGTCCTGGTCCGGCAGGTCGACCCGGGCGAACTGGTCGTCCTCGACGAAAACGGGCTCACCAGCCGACGCTTTGCCGAGCCCACCCCGCACTTCTGCCTGTTCGAGTGGGTGTATCTCGCCCGACCCGACCACCGGCAGGACGACCGCTCCGTGTACGCGACACGTCGCGAGATGGGACGGGTGCTGGCCCGCGAGGCGCCCACGGAGGCCGACGTGGTCATCCCCGTGCCCGACTCCGGCACGGCAGCCGCTGCCGGGTACGCCGCCGAGGCACTGCTTCCCTACGCCGAGGGGCTCGTCAAGAACCGCTACGTCGGCCGCACGTTCATCCAGCCGACCCAGTCGTTGCGGCAGCTGGGCATCCGTCTGAAGCTGTCGCCGGTTCGGGAGGTCATCGAGGGCAAGCGGTTGATCGTGGTGGACGACTCGATCGTCCGCGGCAACACGTCACGGCAGCTCGTGGCCATGCTGCGCTCTGCCGGGGCCGCCGAGGTCCACCTGCGGATCACGTGCCCACCGATCGCCAACCCCTGCTACTACGGCATCGACATGGCCACGCGGGCCGAGCTGATCGGCGCGGACCTGTCCGTGGACGAGATCTGCGAGTTCGTCGGGGCGGACTCGCTGCACTACCTGTCGCTGGACGGTCTGATCGGTGCCACGCCGAACGCCAAGGATCGTCTGTGCCGTGCCTGCTTCGACGGCGAGTACCCGATCCCCGTCGCCGGTGAGCACGTCGACCTGGCACAGACCAAGTTCGAATTCGACGCCGTCTGAGGACACGCCGGCCTTCGGCTCAATCCAGGGTGACGCCGCTGCCGGGCTCGACGATGCCAAGGGCGGGGGCGTCGACACCGCGGTCCCGCAGGTGGGCGATCGCGTCGCTGACGGCGTCGTGCGCCACCACGGCCACCATCCCGATGCCCATGTTGAACGTTCGCCACATGTCGTCGCTGGCAACCGGGCCACGCTCGGCCAACCAGTCGAAGATCGGCGGTCGGGTCCACGTGTGCGTGTCGACGTGGGCGCCGAGCCCGTCCGGCAGCACGCGAGGGAGGTTGCCGGGCAGCCCTCCGCCCGTGACGTGGCAGAACGCGTGCACCTGGACCGTCTCGATCAGCGACAGGCAGTCGGCAACGTGGATCCTCGTTGGTTCGAGGAGCTCCTCTCCCAACGGCCGATCCAACCCGTCGGACGCGGACAGGTCGAGCGCGTCGACGATCCGGCGGACCAGGCTGAAGCCGTTGCTGTGCAGCCCGGAGCTGGGCAGACCCACGAGGACGTCGCCCGCGACGACGCGGTCGGGCCCCAGGATCCGGTTCCGCTCGACGATGCCGACGCCGAACCCGGCCAGGTCGAACTCGTCGGGCTCCAGCAGGCCGGGGTGCTCGGCGGTTTCTCCTCCGACAAGGGCGCACCCGGCCTGACGGCACCCGTCCGCGATCCCGGCGACGAGCGACGCGACCCGGTTCGGGTCCAGCCGACCCATCGAGATGTAGTCGTTGAAGAACAATGGCTCCGCGCCCGTGACGACCAGGTCGTCGACCACCATGGCGACAAGGTCGATGCCGACCGTGTCGAGGACGTCGAGCCGCCGGGCCAGCTCGACCTTGGTGCCAACCCCATCGGTGCTCGAGACCAGCACCGGGTCATCCCAGGCCGACGGGTCGAGCCGGAACAGGCCAGCGAAGCCGCCGATCGAGCCCAGGACACCGTCCCGGGCCGTGGACTCCACCGAGTCCCGGATGCGTTCGACCGCGGCATCAGCCGCATCGATGTCGACCCCGGCGTCGGCGTAGCTCAACTCGTCGGGCACGACGGTCCTAGTTCGCGGATGCTCGCAGGCTACGCCCGTGCGTCCTCGCGACCGGCGTGCCACCAACGGTCGGGGCCACTGCGGACAGCCATGCGCTCCTCCGCGATGCGCTCGGCGGCCTCCTCGGTCGTGACGCCCTCCGACGTCGCCAGGTCGAACACCTCCTGGAGCGTGTCGGCAATGGCGTCGGTACGGCGATGGGCGACCTCCTCGTTCCAACCGCCGGGCTCCAGCTCGCCGAAGATGTTGATGATCCCGCCGGCGTTCGCGACGTAGTCGGGCGCGTACAGGATGTCGTGATCGGCGAGCAGCTTGGCGTCTTCGTCCATGGCCAGCTGGTTGTTGGCACCGCCGCAGACGACCTTGGCCTTGATTGCGGGGATGGTGTCCGCGCTGAGCACCGCGCCAAGGGCGTTGGGCGACAGGATGTCGACGTCGGCGAACAGGATCTCGTCGACCCCGATGGCCTCGACGTCCGGGTGTTCGGCCGCCGCTGCCACGCGCGCCGCGTCGACGTCGGCAACCACGACGCTCGCCCCGGCCTCGAGCAGGTGCTCGACAACTCGGCCGCCAACCTTGCCCAGGCCCTGGACGGCCACCCTGGCATCCGACAGGTCGTTGGAGCCCCAACGGAACTCGGCGGCCTTCCTCAGCCCGACGAAGACCCCCCAGGCCGTCAGGATCCCCGAGTCGCCGGATCCGCCCTGCTCGACCGGTGACCCCGTGGCCCAGGGCGTCCTGGTCTTGATCGCCGCCATGTCGGCCGGGTAGGTGCCGACGTCGCACGCCGTCACGTACCGGCCGGACAGGCTGTCAATGGCCTTGCCGTAGGCCGCGAACAGCTCGTCGGACTTGTCCGTGGCGGGGTCGCCGATGATCACGGCCTTGCCGCCTCCCAATGGCAGCCCAGCGCACGCCGCCTTGTAGGACATGGCCCGCGACAGCCGCATCACGTCGACGAGTGCGTCGCGCTCGTTGTCGTAGGGCCGAAAGCGGGTGCCGCCCAGGCTCGGGCCGAGGGCCGTGGAGTGGATGGCGATGATCGCGCGAAGGCCCACGGTGTCGTCGCGGACGTGGACGACCTGCTCGTGATCCTCCCAGAGTTCGAAGACCATGTTGTTGCCTGCCTGGTGCCATGTTCCGGCACCGTTCGATGAAAGGGTGGCCGGGTTGCGGCCGCCCCTGCAAGGGTACGAAGACCCCTGCGAAAGGACGGGACTCGTGCGCTGCGAACGCACGTTGCACGGGATCCGCCGACTGGCGTCTAGGGTGGATTCATGGTCCCTCGCGCGACGCTCCGGGCCTACGAACCGCTGGCGGCGTTCCCGTCGCCCGAGCGGGAGCAGTGGGCCGCACAGGTCGCGGCCGGCAATGCCCTGAGCCGCAGTGAGGCGTTTGCCCGCGAGGACCAGACATCGGTCGCCCGGCTCCTCACCGGCCGGGGATCGTTCGCCCCGGGAACCGCGCTGGTGCGACGGGTTGGCGGGGCCGTGCACATCTGCCCGCTCCAGCTCGAGGTCCGGGTCGCCAACGGCCTGCGGGTGCTGCGCGCAATGCTGCCCGACGAGGTGCTGCACGAGCTGCTGCCCGACCTGGAGGTGCGCAGCCACCTCGACCGGATCGCCGACGACGACCCGCCGGTTCACGTGCTCGACTCCGCCTGGAGCGTTCCACTTCCGTGGTTCCTGGCGTTCCAGCCTGACGACCGTCACGTCGTCGATCACCCGGAGGGTCGCGGGACACGGCTCGTCTACCTCACGCGTGCCGAGCTCGCCAACCAGCGCCTGCGGCGCGCCCTCGCGATCGTCGAAGCCACAATCGAGGACGGCGAGGACATCCTCGCGGCAGTCGCCCACGTGGACGCGTGGGTTGACACGTTCGATCCCGACACGCTCATCGAGCTCGACTACGGCTCGGTCGCCGCCCAGTTCTCGCGTGAGGAGCTGTTGGCCGACCGCTCCTGCTCCGAGCTGTGGGACGCCGTCGAGGCGCTCGCTGCCGGAGACGTCCTCGGGGCGGTCGCGCGCCACACCCAGGCCCGACAGCGCTGGGACCGAACCATGTCCCTCCAGCGCCGCAACTGAATCAGCTCAGCGAGTCCCGCAGGACGTCGGCGAACTGCTGGCCGAGCGCCGAACCGATCGTGCGCAGCCGGTGGCGTGCCTCGGCGGGCTCGGCCTTCTTGACCCAGTCGCGGGCCGTCTTCTCGGCCCGGTCCCGGCCCGTCTTCTGGAGGTCCTCGCGCTCAAGCCACCGGCCGAGATCGACCAGGTCCAGCCAGCCACGGATCTGCTCCTCGACGTCGCTTGCGTCCGGCGTGTAGGCGGCAACGAGTGCCCGGGGGGCCCTGCGGTCCTCGTCAAGGCAGCGTTGGCCGGCGTGCATGACCATGTTGAGCATGCGCTCGTCGTGGGCAGCTCGCGTGAATGCCGCAAGCCGCTCGGTGGTTTCCGTGCCGGGCTCGGCCTTGGCGAGATCCTTGAACGCCTTGCGGATCTCGCGGATGCGCTGGTCCGGAGGGACCGGCTTGAAGGAGGCCCTGATCACGCACGACTCCGTCGTGACGAGGGGGAGGGGTTCTCGCCCGACGGTGACGAGGCTACGGCGCGCGAACTGCCGTCGCAGTCGGCACGACGGCCGAAAGGCCCATCCGATCAAACAGGCGCTGGGAGCCGTCGAGCACCCACCATCCGACGGCCGCGCCAAGCAGCCAGGCGAGCGGGACCGACGTGATGCTGGCTCGGTCAACCATGCCACCCAGCGACCACGTGACGAACACGAGCACGAGCAGGCCGTTGGCGACGCGCAGCACGCGATGGACAATCGGCAGCTCGATGGGAGGGACCTGGCCGCGGGCGGTCGAGATCACGGATCCCGCGACTGCTCCGAGCAGCCCGCCGGCCAGCAGGCCCGCTCCGACCAGTCGCGTCGGGTCGATGGCCTCGGCACCGCGAGCGCCGAGTGCCAGCCAATCGGGATCGACCGGCCCGACTCGACTGGCGGCGACGGTCGCCACCGCCAGCGGCAGGACCCCGAGCAACCCCGTGGCCACCATGCCACCAATGGGTCCCAGCGAGGTCAGCGGCGAGGTGCGTGTTCCCGGCCGTATCCCGCCGTCGGCCCACACGACCAGCGCCAGGACTCCCGCGCCGAGGAGCCACCCGCCGATGACGTCCGCCGGCCAGTGCACGCCCAGCACGATTCGGCTGGCGCCGATGCCGACGATCATCACGGCGGCCAGCACCCGCACCCACCGCTTCGGAACGGCCAAGGCCAGGGCACCCCACACGACCATCGCGAACGCCGCGTGGCCGGACGCGAACCCGAACGAGCTCTCCGAAGCCAGCGGCGCGACCGAGGCCTCGACCCAGTACGGCCGAGGCTGCGAGGCCACCACCTTCACGAGCGTGTTGACGGCGCCCCAGGCGGTCATTGCCAGCAGGAGTCGGCGCCCCAGCCGCCAGTCGACTGCCCACGCGACCGCCGGGATCCACAGGATCATGATGCGGACGTCACCCAGGGCCGAGAACAGGCGGGCGGGGTCCTCC
>Ga0302046_10000055_pt1 | contig 110379 bp, 100 predicted proteins | sample RVTome_11_FD_200261 | JGI IMG/M metagenome (GOLD analysis project Ga0302046, IMG submission 200261) | Soil microbial communities from uranium-contaminated site in the Upper Colorado River Basin, Wyoming, United States - RVT147D111 (version 2) ... | reverse complement strand
ACGCCGCGCGCGCATTGCGTCGCGACTATATTGCAGGCCCCTCGCCCGAGTGGTGGAATGGCAGACACGCGGGACTCAAAATCCCGTGCCGGCAACGGCGTGCGAGTTCGACTCTCGCCTCGGGCATGTTCCGCCGAACAGTGGGCAGCAAGCAATCCGAGACAGCAGCCGCCAGCAGCCCTCCACAGCGCCCCGCGGAGCGCCCGCGCGTTGCGGCTTCGACCTAACTCCTTCGACCCATGGCAATCCGCAACGCTCTGGGGCGCTCGGGCAGATCGCGCATCTCGGCGATGAACTGGGGTACAGCGTCTAGGGGTGCGCCGTTGGTCGGTCGCGCAGGCACTGTCGACGGGATCGAGCCATCGCACTCGGGCGCCTGCCGAAACCACCACTCGGGGATCGACGCGCGCTCCTTGCTACAGCGGGAAGGCCGCGAGCACTCACCGCCGGAAAAAACCCGGCCCGGGCCACCAGGACCCGGACCGGGCTATCCACCGCTACCTGGGAGGGGCGAGCGGCGGAGTTAGATAGGATCGCCTCCTCCGCCCCCTCCGCCTCCTGCCGTGCCGCGGCACGTGGGCTTCAGGACGGAGCGCAGCACGTTGATGCGGCCGCTGCCGTAGAAGGGGCTGATGAACAGGCCGTCGAGCTTGTCGGCGTTGTCCCTGATGCAGTTCTGGAGCTGCTGCGCACCCTGGTCACCCGCGATGTTCGACTCGACGACCGCGCCGTGGCCGGTGACGTGCGGCGCGGAGAAGCTGGTACCGGCGCTGAACACGTAGATGTTGGTCGCCCCGCACACGAACTGGCTGCACGCCGAGAGAATGAGATCCTCGATCACGCCGCCGGTGACGAGGTCGCCGCCGGGTGCCGCGACGTCCACGCCGCGCCGCCCGAAGTTCGTGTAGCTCGCGAGGGCGTCGAAGTTCATCTGGTTGACCGGCGCCGTGGCGCCCACGCTCAGCACGCCGCTGAGCTGCGATGGCAAGTGGGCGATGCCGGGGAAGTCATCGAGATTGATCGCCGCATTGCCGGCCGACGCGACGACCAGCGTGCCCTGCTGATTGGCGTACGTCACCGCGGCTTGCAGAGCCTCGATCAGTGCCGACGCTTGCGACTTCAGGACGAGCGCGCCGAGGCTCATGTTGATGACGTCGGCGCCGACGTCCGCCGCGTGGACGATGCCGTCGATGACCCAATCGAACGCGCCGGACCCGGTCACGTCGAGCACCTTTACCGCACACAGATCGGCGTCGGGGGCCACCGACGCCATGGCGATCCCGTTCGAGCTGACGAGCGCGGAGACGAAGGTGCCGTGGAAGTTGAAGTCCTCGACGAACGGCTCGCTCGGCACGAAGGACGTGCTGATGGCGAGGTTGATCTTGCCGTTCAGGTCGAGGTGTCCGGGGTCGACCCCGGAATCGAGAACGCACACGAGCGCGCCGGCGCCCTGTGGCGAGTTGAGCCAGGCGTCGTCCGCATCGATCTGGCGCATGTTCCACTGGTACTGTGCGAAGAACTGGGCGCCGCTTTGATCGGTCTCGGCGCTCGGACCCTCGATCTGCTGGAGCCCAAACTCCTCCACCGAGGGAATCCAGCGGAGCATCACGTCGCGATCGATGCCGAACACGTCGCCCCGCCCGCGGATGCCGGCGGCGGCCTCGTCGCTCAGGCCGGCCACGCTCAGCACGCCGATGGCGTCATGGCGATGGCTCACCGACCCGCCCGCTGCCTCGATGGCGGCGACCAAATCGGCACTCGCCGCCGCGCCGCCGGCCACAACGAGCACATGATCGAGATCGCCGTCGGTTAGCGCCGACAACTCCGGAAGCGGCAGACTCCCGGCAGGATCGACGGGTGCCTGGTCCACGCACCCGGCAGCGAGCACGAGAACCGTCACGGCGCCGAGGGCCTGACGCAGTGCAGGATTCACCTTCATACCGACCTCCACTCACGGAAGGGAAACAGAAGCGGCCAGTGGTGCCGCGTGTGACTCGGCTTGGCGGGACGTACCACGCCCAGGCGTTTTGTACCCGCTCGTCTCATGGTGTCGGGGCGCGGTGCTCAGCCGCTCAGGGCACGTGGAGGGACATTGCGCCGAACGACCGGTCGATTACCGAACGGCGTTAATATTGGAGAATCCGGCCGACATCGCAACGTGTTTCACCAGTGCATCACTTCTCATTCTACTGCGGCGGGCACTGGACCTGCGATGGGATCGTGTTCTGACATCCGATGCTCTCGTCCATGCCCGTGGCCAGCACCGCGCAGGCGGCCCGCTGCGCCGCCGCGCGAGCATCCTCCTCGGTCGCGCCCGAGCCCGTCCGGCATTCGGTCCGTCCTCGAAACGTGACGCATAGGGCGCACTCGGCCTGCGTCACGCGCATACTCCCGTAGATCAGGTAGCCGACGAAGACCGCGAGGGCCGCCAGGAACACCAGCACGCGTGCCTGTCGCTTCATGAGGCGCCTCAACACGGAGTGGGAAACGCTCGATGCGCAACGAAACCTAACGGCCGACCAATGACGGCGTGAGCCCGCGACGTGAGAGTGTAGCATCCGGGCAACTTCCCGTCGGGACGCGGCGGCCGCGCGCCGGCCGGCTGCTCCCGCTTCTCCGCTTGCAGAGAAACCGTTGCCCGCGCCGCGACCCGCCCGTGAGCAATATCACTGGCCAGCACGCCGCAAGTGCGTAAGTTACGGTGAACTTAGGGCCGGCGCCGCGAGCCGCACACCACCCTCTGGCGATTTCGACGGATGGCAACGGATAGGGCATCTTCGGGGACGTTCCAGGCTGCGGACCTGCAGGATCTGGCATATACCCAGGCCGACTGGGACGACGAGTGTTTTGCGAATTTCGGCGAGGGACGGGATCCCGCGCCGTGTCCGGCCTGTGGCCGCACGGGTTTCTACGGACCGCGGATCGAGGACCCGGATCGACGGTATCGCGCGTGCCGATTCTGCGGGTTCACCCAGGACGTCGACGGCCTCGCCCAGCGGTATCGACCTACGGCTCACGACTGCGCGCCGTGGCCGATCTGCGCCAAGGCGCCCTACCTGTGGTGGGTCGCCCCGGGGGTGGCCTCCTACACGTGTCCGTTCTGCCGAGAGCGGGCGGTGGTGTCGAAGTGCCTGTTAAGCGCGCCGGTGGACGATCCCAACCACCCGTGGTGGAAAGTGCCGCAGCGCCGGAACCGCGCGTACTACGTCCGTTTCTGGGAGAACTGGGATCCGACCAAGGGGAGGGTGTACCTCTAGCCGTTGATCCCGGCCGCGTCCGCTTGCCGCCCTCAGAGCCTGCCGCTAACCTTAGGCGGCCCCGCCATGCGCCGGCGCCTCGCGGGTTCGCATCCCGCCCGCGGCACCCGTTTCGAACCGTTGTTATCCGCGACATGATGCCTACTGAACGGTCTCCAATCCGTTCGACCATCCCGAGCGTGCCGCAATGAGCGGTACACGCATCGGGTGGCGGGACGGGCAATACCACACCCCGAACGATCCCATCATCCCCTTCATCGAGGGCGACGGCATCGGTCCCGATATCTGGCGTGCCGCCCGCGCCGTCTTCGACAGCGCCGTCGAGCAGGTCTCCGGTGGCGAGCGACGGGTGTTCTGGCGCGAGGTCCTCGCCGGGGAAAAAGCCAACCGGGAAACCGGGGAGTGGCTGCCGGCGCCCACGCTCGACGCGATCAAGGAGTACCGGATCGCCATCAAGGGTCCGCTCACGACGCCCGTCGGCGGCGGGATCCGATCCCTCAACGTGGCGCTGCGCCAGCTGCTCGATCTGTACGCGTGCGTGCGGCCGGTGCGCTACTACCAGGGCGTGCCGTCCCCGATGAAGACGCCGGAGAAGCTGAACGTCGTCATCTTCCGCGAGAACATCGAGGACGTGTATGCGGGCATCGAGTACCGCGCCGGCTCCGCCGAGGCGGAGCGGTTGCGCCAGTTTCTCACGGACCTCGGCGCCCGCATCCGGGAGGGGAGCGCGCTGGGTATCAAGCCGATGAGCGCGTTCAACAGCAAGCGCCTGGTGGTCAAGGCCATTCGGCACGCTCTGGCGCGCGGGCGCGATTCGGTGACGCTGGTCCACAAGGGCAACATCATGAAATACACCGAGGGCGCGTTCCGCGATTGGGGCTACGAGGTGGCGGCCGAGCAGTTCGCGTCCGAGACGGTCGCCGAGGCCGATCTCGGACCGGAGGGGCGGCGCGGCCGGGTCGTGATCAAGGACCGCATCGCGGACGCGATGTTCCAGCAGGTGCTGCTCCGGCCCGACGAGTATGCCGTGATGGCGACACCCAACCTGAACGGGGACTATCTCTCGGACGCGTGTGCCGCGCAGGTGGGTGGTCTGGGGATGGCGCCCGGCGCCAATATCGGCGACGGTTACGCGGTCTTCGAGGCGACGCACGGGACCGCGCCGAAGTATGCCGGGCAGGACAAAGTGAATCCCGGCAGCCTCATTCTGTCCGGTGCGATGCTGTTCGAGGAGATCGGATGGGAGGACGTCGCCCAGGCCATCGTGACCGGCCTGGAAGGCGCGATCACGGCCGGAACCGTCACCTACGACCTGGCGCGCCAGATGACCGGCGCGCGCGAGGTGCCTACGTCCGGGTTCGCGGAGGCGATCATCGAGCACCTCGACACGGTCCCGGCTCGGTGAAGTCGAGCGTCCGGGTCGTCCCGCTTGATCGCGTCACTGGCCCAGCGTTCGTCGTGGCGCTCGGCGAGCTCGTGGACGCCAAGCTCCCCTCGTCCCTCCTCGCCCTCGACAAGAACACCGACGGTGAGCTGTCACGACTCGCAGCGACCGGGGATTTCACCGGGGCCGCCGGACAGCTCGCCGCGGTCTATCCGCGCCGCGGTGTGGAACGGTTGTTCCTCGTCGGGCTCGGCAAGGCGGGAGAGATCACGCGGAGCGCCGTCCGATCGGCCGCCGGATTGGCGGGGCGCAAGGCGGCGGAGGTGGGGGCGAAGGCCGTGTCGTTCCACCTGGTGGCGGAGACGACGCACGGCGGCGTGCCGCCGGCGGCGGTAGGCCAGCTGGTCGTCGAAGGCGTGGCGCAGGGCGCGTGGCGGTTCTCCGACCTGAAGGCGGAGCGGCGGTCGCGTATCGGCCAGCTCGACTTGATCGTGGCGCGCGAAGAGCGCGGCGACGTCGAACGCGGTCGGCGGATCGGGGCGGCCACCGCGATCGGCCACGTCCTGGCGCGGAACCTCCAGGCGCTTCCGCCAAACATCTGCACACCGACCTACCTCGGGAACATCGCGCGCAACCTGGCGAAGGCGTACCGCTATCGCGTCACGGTTCTCGGACGCGCCCAGCTCGAGAAGCACGGTATGAACGCCCTGCTGGCGGTGGCGCGGGGGTCGCAGGAGGAGCCGAAGCTCATCATTCTCGAGCACCGCGGGGGGGGGCGCGACGCGCCGATCTGCTTCATCGGTAAAGGCGTGACGTTCGACTCGGGCGGCATCTCCATCAAACCCGCCGAAAACATGCACGAGATGAAGTACGACATGTCGGGTGCGGCGGCGGTGCTCGGTCTGTTCGAGACGCTCGGGCATCTCAAGCCAAAGCTCAACGTCGTGGGAATCATCCCGGCCACCGAGAATCTGCCGTCGGGGAGCGCCGTCAAGCCCGGTGACATCGTCCGCAGTCACTTCGGAAAAACGATCGAGATCCTGAACACCGATGCCGAAGGGCGTCTCATCCTCTGCGACGCCCTGTCGTTCGCGCGCCGGTACAAGCCGGCGTGCGTCATCAACGCGGCCACGCTCACCGGGGCCATCGTGGTGGCGCTCGGCAACCATGCCTCCGGCCTCATGGGGAATGACGATCCACTGCTGCACGAAGTAGGACGGGCGGGCGACATGGCAGGCGAGCGGTGCTGGCCGCTCCCCCTGTGGGACGAATACCGCGAGCAGTTGAAGTCCGACGTTGCCGACGTGAAGAACATCGGCGGCCGGCCGGCCAGCTCGATCACGGCGGGCTGGTTCCTCCGGGAGTTCGTTGACGGATTCCCATGGGCACACCTCGACATCGCCGGCACCGCGTACACGGACAAAGACCGTCCCGACATCGGCAGGGGGCCAACGGGCGTGGGGGTGCGGCTGTTCAGCGAGTTCATCCTCGCGCGCAACCGCGGGTGATCCGACCCGCGGCGGCCTCCGCCCTCGCCGCGCTCGCGCTCCTCGCTCCGCCACTGACCCGTCCTGCGGCCGCGGTCCAGGATCCGGCCGCGCCCGCCCGGGCGCCGGACAGCCTGCAGGCTCAGGACACGACGCCACCACCCCCAGCGACGCTGGCGGTCAAGGAACCCGAGGCACCGAACGGTCCGCTTCCTCCCGGATCCCGCTACGTGTTCGACAGCGATTCGATCCGTTGGTCGGGCGGCCTCACCCTGGCGGACCTGCTCCGCAGCATCCCGGGCGTTTTCGTGGCGCGCGCGGGGTTTTGGGGGCTGCCCGAATACGTGTTCTACGCCGGCAGGGGGCCCGCCGCGCTCGAGATCTTCCGGGACGGCGTGCGGATGGAGCCCGTGGGCACGGACACCCTGTTCGTCGACCCGGGCAGGATCTCGCTCGCGTTTCTCCAGCGCGTCGAGGTCGAGGTTCTGCCCGCCTCGCTCCGGGTGTACCTCGTGACCGCGCGGCACCGCCTCCCGTCCGCCCGCTCTGGTATCGACGTCCTGAGCGGCGACCTCGGGACCGGCGCGTTCTCGGGCATCTTCCAGTATCGCTGGCGAAGCGGCGTGTCGGTCACGGCCGCCGGCGAGGTGGGCAGCACGGACGGCGCCAGCGGGCCCGGCCGGAACGACTACACCCTCGCGTTCTGGGCGCAGGTCGGGTGGATCCCCCGGCCGAACCTGGGGGCACTGTATCAGATCCGCAGCGAGCAACACGAGCGCGATCCCGTCGCGGCCCTCTCGGGGGCGGCCGGGGTTCCGGAGCGGTTCGGGAACCGGACCGACATTCAGTTCAGTGTGTTTGCGGGCACCCATCCCTCGGGTCTTGGCTTCCGCACCGAGGGGGGGCTCGCCATCACGTCGTGGTCTCCCGACTCGGGTTTCGCTCCGCCCGACCAGCGGATCCGGCGAGCCTACGTCGACGCGCGGTACGCGGAAACGAACTGGAGCGTGGCGGCGCGCGGCACGTTGGGAGACCAGCGCACGTTGAGCGCGGTAGAGGGCAGGGTGGGGTGGGCGCCCGTTGCCGGCGTGGTGCTCTCGGGCGACGGCCGGCTCGCGCGTCATGACGGCGATCGCACCTCGCGCCAAGCGCATGGCGCGCTCGGACTGTACGGCGGCCCGCTCTCCGTCGTCGGCGAGGTGGGGTTCGCCGACGCCGTCCGCGCTCCCGCGCTGGCCGCCGATACCGCCGTTCGCACCTTCGACATGAGCGCGCGGCTCGGCCTGGACACGCCTCCCCTGTCGGCGCACGTTGGCGTGGCGCGGCGGGATGCGTACGCTCCCCTGGCCCCTCCCGACCTGGCGGTGCTCGCCGGCCTCACGCCGTCCGCGGAGGCCACGTACTTGCTGCTCGAGGCGCGGCTCCGCCCGCTGCGCCCGCTGACCATCAGCGGATGGTACGCCGATCCCTTGGAGGGGGCGCCGGCGGACCTGCAGCCGCCGTCGCACGTTCGCGGGCAGATCACGTTTCGCTCGAAGTTCTGGAAGGTCTTTCGCAGCGGCGCGTTCGATTTGAAAGTCGAGGCGGCGATCGAGTCGTGGGGAGCGGGGCGGGCCGGCCTCGGGGTGGGAAACGCGCCGATCGCGCATCCGGCCGCCACGCTCACCGAGCTGCTGATCGAGTTTCAGATCGCGGGGTTTACGGGATTCTGGAACATGCGGAACGCGGGGAACGCCGAGGCCGACTACGTACCGGGCCTCGACTATCCGCTGGCGGTGCAGACCTTCGGGGTGAAATGGGTGTTCGCCAATTGACGACTCGGGGAGGGATGCCGTGCCGCGGTCGATGACCGGCTTCGGAGCCGCGGAAGGTCCGCTGGAGGGCGGCCGCCTCGCCATCGAAGTGAAGACGGTCAACCACCGTCACCTGAACGTCCAGCTCCGCCTGCCGCCGGCCTTGCAGCCCATCGAGGCGGATCTCCGCAACCGGCTCCGCGAGCGGCTGGAGCGGGGGCACGTCGCCCTGACGGCCCGGTGGACCGAGTCGCCGACGCCCGCAACGACGGTAAAGGTGGACGTCGCGCGCGCGCGGGAGATCATGCGCGCGGTGCGCGAGCTGAAGTCCGCGCTCGACGTCGAGGGGGAGGTGGGCCTCGAGTTCGTCGCCCGGCAGCCGGACGTACTCTCGACGGTCGAGCCGGAGGCGGCTCCCGTGCCCGTCGCCGACACGGTGGCGCTGCTCGACCGCGCGCTCGACGCCCTCGACGCGACGCGCCAGCGGGAGGGCGCCGCCCTCACGGCCGAGCTACGGCGCCTGCTGGACGGCATCGCGAGCCGCCTGAGCGCCGTGCAGGAGGCGGCGCCGCGCCGTCTGGCGTCGGAGCGGGATCGCCTGCGGCGCTCCGTGGGCGACCTCCTGGAGGGGCGCCGGGTGGACGAGGATCGGATTGCGCTTGAGATCGCGCTCCTCGCGGACAAGCTCGATATTACGGAGGAGGTCGTGCGCCTCCGGACCCATCTCGACGCGTGCCGCGCCTTGCTGGCCGGCGACGGACCGGTGGGCCGGCAGCTGAACTTCCTGGGACAGGAGATGCTGCGGGAGGTCAACACGATCGGCTCCAAGGCGAACGACGCGACCATCGCCGAGGCGGTGGTCGGGATGAAGGGCGAACTGGAGAAGCTGCGAGAGCAAGTGGAGAACCTGGAGTGAAGCGCTTCCTACTGGTGCTGTCATCCCCGTCGGGCGGCGGCAAGACGACGATCGCTCGAGCGTTGCTCGGGGCGCGCGCGGACGTCGGATACAGCATCTCCGCGACGACGCGCCCGAAGCGGCGGAGCGAGGAGGACGATCGGGACTACCATTTCCTGTCCCGGGACGAGTTCATCCGGCGCCGCGACGGCGGAGATTTCCTCGAGTGGGCGGAGTACGGCGGGCACCTCTACGGCACGCTCGAGGAAGAGGTCGATCGGATCCTCCGGTCCAGCCGCCACGCCCTGCTGGACATCGAGATCCAGGGGGCCCGCCAGATCCGGCAGCGGCGCCTGGACGTGGTGAGTATCTTTATCCTCCCGCCGTCGGCCGAAGTGCTGCTGGAACGGTTGGGGGCCCGGGACAGCGATGCACCCGAGGATTTGCACCACCGGTTGACGCGCGCGGTCGAAGAACTGCGGGAAGCGACCGCCTACGATTACCTCGTGGTGAACGACGACCGGGAGACCGCCGTGAGCGCGGTCGCCGCGATCCTCGACGCCGAGTCGCACCGCCCCCGGCGGGTTGATGACCTCGAGCAGCGGCTGGCGCAGATCGGTAGAGATCTTCAAGAGGCGGCCGCCACCCTGGCGGCCGAGTGAGGCGAGGAGCGCAATGCAGATCGTCACTCCCACGGAAGTCGCGCGTCGGGCCGGCAACAAGTACCTCGGCGTACTGGTGGCCGCCAAGTTTGCGCGGTACGTCAACGAATTCCCGGTGGACCCCGAATCGGGCCACGGCAAGAAGCTCACGACCCGGGCCCTGGAAGCCCTGGCACGGGGTGATCTGACCTTCCGGCTCGTGCGTCGTCGGCGCCAAGAAACGTGAGGTTGGCCGGCCGACGCGTGCTTCTCGGCGTGTCGGGCGGGATCGCGAGCTATAAGGCGTGTACCATCGCTCGGCGGCTGACGGAGGCGGGCGCGGCGGTTGACGCCGTGCTCACGGCGTCGGCGAGCGAGTTCGTCCGGCCTGTCACCTTCGAGGCACTCACGGGGCGCCCGGTGCTCGCTTCCCTCTGGGAGCGGGACCGGGCGCTCTCGCACGTCCACCTCGCCCACGACGCTGAGCTCGTCGTGCTCGCCCCGGCGACGGCGCACCTCCTCGCGCGGGCCGCCCTCGGCCTAGCCGACGATCTCCTCTCCGCGATTCTCCTGGCCACGCGTGCTCCCGTCCTCATGGCGCCGGCGATGAACGACGACATGTTCGCCCACCCGGCGACCCAGGCCAACGTCACGGCACTGGAGCGGCGCGGATGGGTGCGGGTCGGCCCCGCCGTGGGGCCGCTCGCCGAAGGGCCCAGCGACCGCCCGGGCCGCATGGCGGAGCCGGAGGAGATCGTGGCCTACGCCGAGCGCCTGCTCCTGGCGCCGGCGAGCGCGGTCAACGGACGCTGCGTAGTAGTCACCGCGGGTCCCACCCGCGAGTACTTGGACGCGGTCCGAGTCGTGACCAACCCCTCAAGCGGCCGGATGGGGTACGCGATCGCCGCGGCCGCGTTTGCGCGGGGCGCGCGCGTCGTGCTGGTCAGCGGTCCCACCACACTGCCCACCCCCTGGGGCGTGGAGCGGCGCAATGTCACGACGACCGCGGAGATGCGCGAGGCCGTCGAGGCGACGCTCCCCGGCACCGACGTGTTGGTGATGGCCGCGGCGCCCGCCGATTTCCAGCCGACGCGGCCCGGGGAAGGGAAACGCCCTCGCGGCGACGGCCAACTCACGGTCGAATTGCAGCCGACCGCCGACATTCTGGAGAGCACGGTCGGCGCGCGCCGTCGGGGTGGCGTGACGGTCGGCTTCGCGCTGGAGCATGGAGATGGGCTCGACCGCGCACGCGACAAGCTCCGCCGCAAGCGGCTGGATCTGGTCGTGCTCAACCGCGCCGACGATCCCGAGGGCGGCTTTCAGGTCGAGACCAACCGGGTGACCTTCGTCACCGCCGACGGCGTGCGGGCTTTCGACGTACTTTCCAAGCGCGACGTGGCGGAGCGACTCCTCGACGAGATCGAGCAACGGCTGTGAGCGACGTTCGGCGCATGCTCGCGCAATACGTTCGCCAACGGGAACGGGTCGGCGAGGGACGCGTCGTGATGCCGCAGTCGGCGGATGCGGAGAACCGGGGGATGCGCCCGGATCCCGCGCCGCCGGAAGCGCCGGGCGGCGCCCAGGAGGCCGGGTGGCGCCGCAGCGCGCCGCCGATCCCGCCGCCGGGGATCGTCGTGTCATCGCCCGGCACCGACCTGTTCACCGGCGATCCGCTCGCCGACATGAACCTTGCCGAGGTGGCCGACATGGTGCACGGCTGCACCAAGTGCCGGCTGTGCGACCGGCGGCAACACGCGGTCCCGGGAGAGGGACCCGACACGGCCCGGCTGGTCGTGGTCGGCGAAGGTCCGGGCGCCAAGGAGGACGAGACCGGCCGCCCGTTCGTGGGGCGCGCGGGCGAGCTGCTCACCGAGATCCTGAAGGCGATCGACCTGCCGCGCGAGCGGGTGTTCATCTGCAACATCGTGAAATGCCGCCCGCCGGAGAACCGCAAGCCCCTCCAGGACGAGATCGACGCGTGCGTGCCGTACCTCTATCGCCAGCTCGAGCTGATCCGCCCGGCCGTGATCCTCGCCATGGGAGGGACGGCGGCAGAGACGTTGCTGCAGACCAAGCAGTCACTCGGCGCGCTGCGGGGGAGGATCCACGAGTTCCGCGGCACGCCGCTCGTCGTCACGTATCATCCCGCGGCACTGCTGCGCAACCCGAACTGGAAGAAGCCCACCTGGGATGACGTCCGTATCGCACGCCAGCTCGTCGACCGGCGGAGCTGACGCCGCATTCGACCGGCAGGCGCCCTGGAGCCTCGAGGCGGAGCAGGCCGTGCTCGGGGCGATGCTCCTCGACCAGGACGCCGCGCTGAAGGCCATGGAGGTCCTCACGGACGTCGCATTCTATCGCGACGGCCACCGGCGGCTGTACCGGGGCATGGCGGCGCTCGCCGACCGGGGTGACGTGATCGACCCCGTGGTGCTGCGGGACGAGCTGTCCCGGCGGGGCGATCTCGAGGCCGCCGGCGGCACCGACTACATCGCCGAGCTGCTCGACGCGGTGCCGACCGCGGCCAACATCGAGTATCACGCGCGGATCGTACGGGAGAAGGCGCTGCTCCGGCGGCTGATCGAGGCCGGGACGGAGATCGTGCAGACCGCCTACGACGGGCGCGCGGACGTGGGCAGCCTGCTCGACCAGGCGGAGCAACGCGTGTTCGAGGTGTCGTTCCAGCGGGGAACCCAGGAGGTCGTCCGGATCAAGGAGTTGATGTGGCGCGCGATGGAGCGCATTGAAGCGCGCCATCGAGGCGATGATTCGGTACGCGGTGTACCGAGCGGCTATACAGATTTGGACGACAAGACCAACGGCTTCCAGCGAAGCGATCTCATCATCGTCGCGGCCCGGCCGTCCATGGGGAAGACGGCGTTCTGCCTGAACATCGCGGCCAACGCGGCGCTCGAGGGCAAGATCCCCACGACCGTCTTCTCGCTGGAGATGTCGCGGGATCAGTTGGTTGAACGGCTGCTCGCGGCCGAGAGCTTCGTGGACCTGCACCGGTTGCGGAGCGGGCAGCTGCGGGACGACGACTACCCAAAGATGTCGCGCGCCGCGGGACTGCTGGGGACCGCGCCGATCTGGATCGACGACACCCCGGCGTTGACGCTGCTCGAGCTGCGGTCGAAGGCAAGGCGCATGAAACGGGAACACGATATCGGGTTGTTCGTGATCGACTACCTGCAACTGCTGCGTGGCCCGCGCACCGAGAGCCGCCAGGAGGAGATCAGCTTCATCTCCCGCTCCCTGAAGGCGCTCGCGCGCGAGGTGGAGACGCCGATCATCGCGCTGTCCCAGCTCTCGCGGGCACCGGAGCAGCGCGGCGGCGATCGCCGCCCGTTGCTGTCGGACCTGCGGGATTCCGGCGCCATCGAGCAGGACGCGGACCTGGTGATGTTCATCTACCGCGCAGAGATGTATCCCAATCTCGTAGAACGGGACGCGCACAGCGTCGAGGGCATGGCCGAGCTGATCCTCGCCAAGCACCGCAACGGCCCCACCGGGACGCTCAAGCTGGCCTTTCACAAGCAGTACACGCGCTTCGACAACTACACGGACCGACAGGACCCCGGTGGCGAGTAGGAAGCGATCGGTATACCGCTGCAGCGAGTGCGGCGCGGAATCGCCCAAGTGGGCCGGCCGGTGCGATCCCTGTGGGTCGTGGAACACGCTCGTCGAGGAGATCGTCGAGCGGGCGCGGGGCACGGGGCGCGGGGCGCGCGAGGTCGTGGGCGCGACCCCGGTGCGGTTACAGGACCTGCCGGCGCAACGCCTGCCGCGGCTGGAAACCGGACTCCAGGAATTCGATTTCGTGCTCGGCGGCGGCATCGTGCCGGGATCGGCGGTCCTGGTGGGTGGAGAGCCGGGAATCGGGAAATCGACGCTGCTCCTGCAGTGCGCCGCCCGCCTCGAGGCGGCGGGAATCCGGGCGCTGTACGCGTCCGGGGAAGAGTCGCTCGAGCAAATCCGGCTGCGCGCCGAGCGCCTCACCGAAGACGCCGGTCCGGTGTACGCGGTCCCCGAGGTGCTCGTGGATGCCGTGATCGGCCGCGCGCGCACGATCGGCGCCCGAGTGGTCATCGTGGACTCGATCCAGACGACGTACGCCGAGGAGCTGGAGGGCGCGCCGGGGAACGTCGGGCAGGTGCGGGAGTGCGCGGCGCGCCTGGTCCGGTTCGCGAAGGACTCCGGCACCGCGGTCCTGCTCGTCGGGCACGTCACGCGGGGGGGCGCCATCGCCGGCCCGAAGACGCTGGAGCACGTCGTCGATACCGTGGTGTACTTCGAAGGCGACGCCGCGAGCGACTTCCGGATCCTGCGCGCGGTGAAGAACCGATTCGGCTCGGTGGACGAGGTGGGCATCTTCGAGATGACGGCGGGCGGGCTCCGGCCGGTGAGCAACCCGTCGGCGGCGTTCCTGTCGGGCCGCGACGCCGACGCGCCGGGTTCGGCGGTCACGGCGCTCATGGAGGGGACGCGGCCGGTCCTGATCGAGATCCAGGCGCTGGCGTCGCGGACCGGATACGGCACGCCCCAGCGGGTCGCGACCGGTCTCGAGCACAAGCGGCTCGCGGTGCTCCTCGCCGTCCTGGAGCGGCGGGCCGGCCTGCGATTCCACGATCTCGACGTCTTCGTCAACGTGACCGGGGGCGTGCGGTTGATCGAGCCGGCGTCGGATCTGGCCGTCGTGGCAGCCCTGTGCTCGAGCGTGGTCGACCGCCCCGTCCCCCGCGACACGCTGTTCCTCGGCGAGGTGGGACTCGGCGGCGAGGTGCGTCCGGTGGCCGCCTCCGACCGGCGGCTCGCCGAAGCGGAGCGCCTGGGCTTTGCCCGTGCCTTCGTGTCCGCCCGGGCCAAGCGCCAGGGTGGATTGGAGACCGTCCCCATCGCCCATGTCGCCGAGCTCGCGCAGCGACTCGACGCCTGACACGGCCGTCGTCATCGCGGCGGCGGGGGCGAGTCGGCGCGCGGGCCCCGGGGAGCCGAAGCCGTTTCGGCCCATCCGCGGCGTGCCGATGCTGCTGCGGTCGCTGGCGCCGTTCGCCCGCCACCCGCGGGTGGCGGTCATCATAGTGGCGCTGCCCGCGGCGTTCGCACGCAAGCCACCCGCGTGGCTGGCCGAGCTGGTCGGCGAGCGGGTGCGGCTCGTAGCCGGCGGCGCCACGCGCACCGAGTCGGTGCGCCTGGCGCTGGCGGCGCTGCGGGATCCGTACGAGCTCGTGCTGGTCCACGACGCGGCGCGGCCGTTCGTGGCCGACGAGACCATCGACGCGGTCATCGCCACGGCGGCCCGCGGCGTGTGTGCAGTGCCGGCGATCGCGGTCGCCGACACCCTCAAGCGTGTGGATGCCGGCTCGATGCTGGTGCGGGAGACGGTCGCGCGCAGCGGGTTGTGGCGGGCGCAGACGCCTCAAGGATTCCCGCGCCGGATGCTGGAGGAGGCCTACCGCCGCGCGCGCGGGTCTGCGCCGGCCGCCGTCGCGACGGACGAGGCCTCGCTGGCCGAGGCAAGCGGGTTCCCCGTGGAGCTGATCCCGGATCGGAGCTCCAACATCAAGGTGACCACGCCCGATGATTTCCAGGTGGCCGAGGCGCTGGCGTCGTTGTGACCGTCCTCCCGTTCCGCAGCGACGACGACGTACGGGCGGCGATCCCTGTCGTGAAGGAGCACGTGTCGCGCGGCGGGTTCATCGTCTACCCCACGGAAACGGTGTACGGGCTGGGATCGCGTCCGGTGGCCGCGGACGTCGCGGCCCTGGCCGCCCTCAAGAATCGTCCCAGCCGCAAGCCGTTTCTGCTGCTGGTCTCGAGCCGGCAGATGGCGGAGGCGTACGGTCTGGTGTTTCCGCGCGCGGCGGACGCGATGGCGGAGCAGTTCTGGCCGGGCCCCCTGACCCTGGTCCTTCCCGGTGGGGAGGGAAAGCTGCCCGACTCGCTGCGCGGCGCGGAGGGAGGGATCGCGGTACGCTGGACGTCGCACCACGGAACCGCCACACTCATCACGGCGCTCGACATGCCGATCACGTCGACCTCGGCCAACCGTCCGGGTGAGCGCACCCCACCCGGGGTCGACGCCGTCGCGGCGCTCTTCCCCGAGGAGATCGCGGCCGGCAGAGTCTTGATTCTGGATGGAGGGGTGTTGGGCAACGTGCCACCGTCGACGCTGGTGGATTGCACCGGGCCCGTGCCGCGGCTCGTCCGTCCCGGCGCGATCCCGCTGCAGGAGCTGCGGGCCCGTCTGGGGAGGTTGGCGCCGTGACGCGCGTGCTGCTCGTCTGTACGGGGAACATCTGCCGCAGCCCCCTTGCCGAAGCGCTGATGCGGCGCGGATTGCTCGACCGCGGCGCGGACGGGATCCACGTGTCCTCGGCCGGGACGGGGGCCTGGGAAGGCGCGCCCGCGTCCGAAGGAGCGTACCTCGTGGCGCTGGAGCACGGACTCGACCTCTCCGGCCACCGCGCACAACTCCTGACGAAGGAGCTGGTGCGGGACGCCCACGTCATCCTGACCATGGCCCGCCACCACCGCGCGCGCGTGGAGGAGTTGGGGGGGGAGGGCCGGACGTACGTGCTCGGCGAGTTCGCCGGGCGCGGCGGTCCCGAGGCGGAGATCAGCGATCCGTTCGGCAGCGACCTCGAGGTCTACCGCGATACGTACGAGCAACTCGACAACCTGATCGCGGCGGCCGTGGATCGGCTGTCGAAGGCCCAGGATGACGTCGGTCACGGCGACGACTAGGATCCTCGCGGTCGTGGGCGATCCGATCGCGCATTCCCTGTCGCCGGCGATGCAGAACGCGGCGATCGCGGCGCTCGGGCTCGACGCTGTGTACGTCGCGATCCCCGCCGACGCCGCCGCGTTGCCGCACGTGGTGCGCGCCTTCGAGGCCGTGGGCATCGCCGGGAACGTCACGGTGCCCCACAAGGTGGCGGTGGCGCAGCTGCTCATCCGCCTCACTCCGCGCGCCAAGGAGCTTCAGGCGGTGAACACCTTCTGGCCGGAAGGCGGCCGGCTGGTGGGCGACAACACCGACGTGGCCGGCCTGCTCGACGCGCTCGATCCGCTCGGTGGCGACGGGCCGTGGCTGTTGGTCGGCACGGGCGGCGCCGCACGCGCCGTGGCGGCAGGCGCCCGGGAACGCGGCGTCACGCTGCTCGTGCGGTCGCGTGACGACGACCGCGCGCGGACGTTCGCGGGTTGGGCGCGGGACCTGGGCGTGGACGCGCGGCCCGACGACGGCGTTCCCATCGGCACGGCCATCAACGCCACGCCCCTCGGACTCGAGCCGAACGATCCCGCGCCGGTGCCGCCCGCTCGCCTGAACGGCTGCCGGGCGGCCCTCGACCTCGTGTACGCCCCGGGCGAAACGACCTGGGTCCGATCGTGCCGCCGGCGCGGCCTGCGGGCCGCCGACGGCCGGACCATGCTGGTGGCACAGGGAGCGAGGGCGTTCGAGCGGTTCTTTCCGGACGTCGAGGCCCCGCGCGAGATCATGACGGCCGCCGTCGAGCGCGCCCTGCGACCCCGATGATGCGCTGGGCCGACGCGCTCGAGCGGTTTCTCCTGCCGAACGCCTGCGTGTCGTGCGAACGCATGGTGGAGCGCTTCGCGCCGGACTCGCTGTTGTGCCGGGTGTGCGTGACCCGGCTCCGGCCACTGCCCGACGGCTGCGAGCGCTGCCGCCAGCCGTTGCCGCCGGTTGGCCCGTGTCGATTCTGCGCGGACTGGCCCCGCATCCTGCGGCGGGTGACGAGCGCCGTGTGGCTCGGCGCGGAGGCACGGGCCGTGGTCCATCATCTCAAGTACGACGGGCTTCACGCGCTGGGCGACCTGGCCGCCGAGGTCATGGCACGGTCGCTTCGGCGCCCCGCCGCGGGGCTCCTCGTGCCGATCCCTCTCTCGGCCGGGCGCCGGCGCCGGCGAGGGTACAACCAGGCCGAGGCGATCGCCTGCGGACTCGCACGGCGCTGGAGTCTGACCGTCGAGCCGGGCATCCTGCGGCGGGTCAAGGACACGGGAACGCAAACGGCCCTGACGCCGGAGGAACGGGCGCAGAACGTGGCACGGGCTTTCGACGCGATGCCGGCGGCGCCTGCCGCTACGGCCGCTCCTGAGGCGGGGGCGGGAGGCGGTGGGGCGGCAATTATATTGGTGGACGACGTGTTGACGACCGGCGCGACGCTCGGCGCTGCCGCACGCGCGCTCGAACGGCGGGGACGGACCGACGTCGTGGCGGTGACGTTCGCCCGGGCGCTTCCATACGAGCTGGCTGCCGGCGCCGCCTGATCGCTGCTCCGCGGTTCGACGACTCCATTCGAGAGGAATGCATGGCTGCGAAAGTGGGCATCAACGGGTTCGGACGGATTGGCCGCCTCGTGTTGCGAGGCGCCATCAAACACGGCGCCCCAATTGACGTCGTGGCAGTCAACGACCTGACGGACGCGCCGACCCTGGCGCACCTGCTCAAGTACGACTCCGTGCACGGCCGTTTTGCCGGGACGGTGGACGTGGACGGCGAGGCCCTGGTCGTGAACGGGAGGCGCATCCAGGTCCTTTCCGAGAAGGATCCGGCGACGCTGCCCTGGGGGAAGCTCGGGGTGGACATCGTGCTCGAGTCGACGGGGCTCTTCACCGACCGGGACAAGGCGAAGGCGCATCTGGATGGAGGTGCCAAGAAGGTCGTGATCAGCGCTCCAGCCAAGAAGGAAGATCTCACCGTGGTCATGGGCGTGAACCACGACAAGTACGACCCCAAGAAGCATCACGTGATCTCGAACGCCTCGTGCACGACGAACTGCCTGGTTCCGGTCGTCAAGGTGGTCCGCGACGCGTTCGGCTTCGAGCGCGGCTTCATGACCACGATCCACAGTTACACCAACGATCAACGGATTCTCGATCTCCCGCACCGCGATCTGCGGCGCGCCCGGGCGGCTGCGTGCAACATCATTCCCACGACGACCGGTGCCGCGAAAGCCACCGCGCTGGTCATCCCCGAAGTGAAGGGCAAGATTGACGGCGTGGCGCTGCGCGTACCCACCGCGGACGTCTCCGTCGTGGATCTGACGTGTCTGGTGGCGAAGGCGACGACCGTGGACGGCGTCAATGAGGCGTTCCGCCAGGCAGCGGCCGGCGCGCTGAAGGGCATTCTCGCCGTGAGCGACGAGCCGCTCGTTTCGTCCGACTACATCGGCGATCCCCATTCGAGCACCGTCGACGCGATGAGCACAAACGTGATCGACGGCACGCTGGTGCACGTCTCTTCGTGGTACGACAACGAGGTCGGCTACGCGATGCGCTGCGTCGACCTGGTCCGGTACGTTGGCGAACGCCTGGCGTGAAGCGGCGCCTCGCGTCGCTCGACGGACAGCCGCTGGAAGGCCAGCGCGCGTTCGTGCGCGTGGATTTCAACGTCCCCCTCCAGGACGGCAGGGTCAGCGACACCACCCGCATCGACGCTGCCCTGCCCACCGTGCAATGGCTGCGGGAGCGCGGGTGCCGGGTGATCCTGGCGTCGCACCTGGGGCGGCCCAAGGGGCGACCGTCGCACGAGTTCTCGCTGCGGCCCGTCGTGCCCGTCCTGGAGTCGGCGCTGGGCGCGCCCGTCATGTTCATCGAGGACCCGCTGAGCGACGCGGCCGTGCGCATCACGAAGCGCCTCAAGCGGGGGGAGGTGGCGCTGCTCGAGAACACGCGCTTCCACCCGGGCGAGGAGACCAACGACCGCGCTCTCGCGGAGGCGTTTGCCCGGCTGGGTGACTTCTACGTGAACGACGCGTTCGGGTCCGCCCACCGGGCGCACGCCTCCACCGAGGGGGTGGCGCACCTGCTGAAGCCGGCCGTGGCCGGGCTGCTCATGGCCAGGGAGCTGGAGTTCCTGCACGACGCCCTGGAACGCCCGGCGCCGCCGTTCGTCGCCGTGCTGGGCGGCGCCAAGATCTCGGGCAAGATCGACGTGATCGAGACGTTGCTACCGAAGGTCGACGCCATCCTCATCGGCGGCGCGATGGCGTGCACCTTCTTCGCGGCGATGGGGCTGGGTGTGGGCAAGTCCCTCGTCGAGCCTGACCGCGTCGACATGGCCCGGGATCTCCTGGGACGCGGGGAAGGGAAGCTGTGCCTGCCGGACCGCGTGACCGTAGCCGACCGGCTCGCCGCCGACGCCCGCATCGCGAGCGTGTCGCGGGACGGCATCGCCGCGGATGTCGCGGTCTACGACATCGCCCCGGAGGCGGCGGAGGCGTTCGTGCGCCGCATCGTCGCCGCCAAGACGGTGGTGTGGAACGGACCGATGGGAGTGTTCGAGACACCGCCGTTCGACGCCGGGACCATCGCCGTGGCGCGCGGGCTCGCGAGCGCCACGGCGCGCGGCGCCACGACCATCGTTGGTGGCGGCGATTCCGCCGCCGCGCTCGCCGCCGCGGGCCTCACCGATCGCGTGAGCCACGTCTCCACCGGCGGCGGAGCGTCACTCGAGCTGCTCGAGGGCAAGGTGCTCCCGGGCGTCGCCGCGTTGGACGACGCATGACGAAGCTCATGCTCGCCGCCAACTGGAAGATGCACCTCGGGCCGGAGGCGGCACGCGGGTTCCTGCACGCGTATCTCCAACGGCACCGCAGCGCCCCCGATCGGGAAGTCTGGTTCTTTCCGTCCGCGGTGGCGCTCGAAGCCGTCGCCCAGGCTACTCGGGACCGACGCGACATCCGGGTGGGCGCCCAGAACGTCCACTGGGAGGCGAAGGGCGCCTTCACCGGGGAGCTGAGCGTGTCCATGGCCGCCGAAGCGGGAGCGGCGGCGGCGCTGGTGGGCCACTCCGAGCGCCGGCACGTCTTCGGAGAAACGGACGACGAAGCGGGCCGCAAGGTTCGGGCGGTCTTGACGGGCGGGCTGACGCCCATGCTCTGCGTGGGCGAGCGGATCGAGGAGCGGGACGCCGGTCAGACCCTCGCGGTGGTGGCGCGCCAGCTCGCCGCGCTCGGCGGGCTCGACGCGGCAACGTTGGGCCGGATCGTGGTCGCGTACGAGCCGGTGTGGGCCATCGGCACGGGGAAGACGGCAACGCCCGCCGACGCCGCGGAGGTGCATGCCGCAATCCGGCGCTGGTTCGCCGACCGGGGCGTCCGAAGTGTGCGCGTCCTGTACGGCGGAAGCGTAAAGCCGGAAAACGCCGCCGAGCTGGTGGCGGAGCGCGAAATCGACGGCCTGCTCGTGGGCGGAGCCTCGCTCGATCCGGCGTCATGGGCCGCGATCACGGCGGTGCGGGCGCCTGATTGACGCGTCGCCTGCCGCGCGTGTATCTTGCGGCGCCTCAGGAGATTAGAATGTTCGCACTGCTTGTCGGCATCCTCATCGTTGTCTGCCTTCTCCTCCTGGTCGTCGTGCTCCTCCAGGCCGGCACCGGGGGCGGGCTCGCGGCCATGGGTGGAGGAGCGTCGACTGACACGTTCTTCGGCGGCCGCCAGGCCGTCACCATCCTCACGAAGGGCTCGTGGTGGCTCGGAGGGATCTTCCTGTTTCTGGCGCTCGTCCTGGCGGGCATGAGTACGCGGACCTCAGCGCCGCGATCCGTGCTCGACGGCCAGCCCACCGTCCCGCCTGCCCCGGTGGCGCCGCCGGGCCAGCTGCCGCTCGACGTCACACCCGAGCCCCAGGGGGGTGGTGAGAACGACCCGTCCAACTGACAGTGGTCCGCCTCTTGCGTAGCGCAGGCGCATGAGGCCCGAGGCATCGATCGGCCATCGCCCTCATAGGCCCTCACCCGACATGACCCAACCATCCTACGTCCTGCTGGAGGACGGCACATGGTTCCCCGGTGTCGCCCGTCGGGGCTTTTCGCCGACGCCCGGCGAGGTGGTGTTCACCACTAACCTCACGGGCTATCAAGAGGTGTTCACGGACCCATCGTACCTGGGCCAGATCGTCGTGATGACCGCGCCCATGATCGGCAACTACGGGATCAACGACGAAGACCTCGAATCCGGGAAACCCCAGGTCACCGGGGTGGTCGTGCGGGAGCTGGCGCGCCACTACTCCAATTGGCGGGCCGAAGGCTCCCTCGAGGACTGGCTCGGGGCGAGGGGCATCCCCTTGCTCGAGGGCATCGACACAAGGCGCCTGGCCCGGCACATTCGCTCCGCCGGGGCAATGCGGGGGATCGTGGCGCTCGGCGCGACGCCGAGCGACGACGCGCGCGCGCGGCTGGAGGCGAGTCCGCGCATGGAAGGCCTCGATCTCGCGTCACGGGCCACGGTGGAGGCCGAAACGGCGGAAGGCGACCTCCGGGCGCGATGGCACGTCGTGGCCTACGACTTCGGGATGAAGCGGAACATCGTCCGGCTCCTCAATGGCCACGGATGCCGGGTGACGGTGGTTCCGGCGACGACGCCTGCGGCGCGCGTGCGGGAACTGGCACCCGACGGCCTGTTTCTATCGAACGGCCCGGGCGATCCGGCGGCGGTAGCCTACGCGCTGCCGGTGATCCGCGAGTTGACGGAGGGCGGTCTCCCAACTCTTGGCATCTGTCTGGGCCATCAGCTCCTCGCGCTCGCGTGGGGAGGCGAGACGGAGAAGCTTCCCTACGGGCACCGAGGAGGGAACCACCCGGTTCGGGACCTCGCTTCCGGCCTCGTCCTCATCACGAGCCAGAATCACGGATTTGCCGTAAAGGGAAGCGGTAAGGCCGTCTCAGGTACCAAAGCACTTGAGGTAACACATCGTAACCTCAATGATGACACTGTAGAAGGTCTTATGCACACCGAGCTGCCGATCGTCGCGGTGCAGTACCATCCGGAGGCATCTCCGGGTCCCCACGACGCCAGAGGGCACTTCGCCCAGTTCGTCCAAGCCCTTGACACACAACAGGTAAGCCGATATTAATGACCGCCCGGCCCCACACCTTTCCGGGGCCGGTTCCGCCAGCCGAGGCTCATTTCAGAGAGGACGAATGACCAAGGCGGATCTCGTCGAGCGGGTCACGGCTACGATCGCCCGAACGGCAGGGCCGATGATCTCGAAGAAGGACTGCGCGCGGGTCGTGGACGCTTTCTTGGAGGCGGTCAAGGAGGCGTTGTCCGAGCAGAACAACATCGAGGTCCGGGGATTCGGGACGTTCAAGATCCGCCGCCGGAAGACGCGTATGGCCCGGAACCCACGGACTGGAGACCCCGTGGAGGTTGCGGCCCGTCCCGTTCCGGTGTTCAAGCCCTCCAAGGACTTGCGGGCCATGGTGGCGGGACAGGACGAGCGTAATGAAGTGGCCCAGGAGCAGTAAGCCCCCGGGCCACCCCAAACGCCCTGCGGCCTCCTTCTTCCCCTAGTGCCTCTCCCGGAACGCCTGCCAGAGGCGGGTATGCCGGCTTTCCAGTGACACCTCCTCACCGCCGATCCAGCTCCGCTCCACGTTGGTGACGATCTGGAGCGGGTCGCCGTCCGTCACGATGAGATCAGCGCGTTTCCCCACCTCGATGCTTCCCATCTGCGCACCCACGCCGAGGATCTCGGCGGGGCCCAGAGTCACGGCGTGGAGGGCCGCTTCCTTGGGCAAGCCGAACGCCGCCGCCTTGGCCGCGTGGTACGGTAGGTTGCGCACGTCGGCGGCGTCGTTGGTACCGAAAGCGATCTGCACGCCGGCCTGGTACAGAATCGAGGCGTTGCGCCATCCTGCCGTGACGGGATCATCACGATCGATCGTGGGCCGGAGCGCCGAGCCGACGATGACGGGGATATTCCGCTCCGCCAGCTCGTCGGCCACGCGGAAGGCCTGGTCGGCCTCGACGAGGACCGGGCGCATGTCGGGGAATTTGTCCAGGAACAGGAACAGCGTCCGGATGTCCCGCTCTTCTCTGGCGCGGAAGAAAACCGGGAGCCGTCCGGTGACGGCGGGCTGCAGCGAGGCGAGAAGGATTTCCTCCTGGTCGGCCAGGTTGACCTCGAACGGCACGCCGGCCGGCGGCACGCTGCTGGGGCTGGCGGCGTAGAGTACCGCACGCTCGAACAGGCCCACCAGCTCTTCGAGCGCCTCGCCTTTGAGCTCCGGATCATCCCAGTCTTCCCCTTCCGGGGACGGGAAGTTCACCACGATCGCCGCGCTGTCGAGCAGCGTCATGCGCTCCGGCGTGTCGCCGGCGAGCTGAATCACGCCGCCCATGCCTTGGATCACGCCGCTGGCCGGGACGGTCAGGACGGCGGTGATGCCGTTGGCGCGCGTCACGCCGATGGTCTCGCTGTACGGATGCACGGCGGCGACCGCGCGGACGTGGGGGTTATAGTCACCGACCTCCCGGTCGTCGCGGCTGGCCGCCACCTGTCCGATTTCCACCAAGCCAAGCTGCGTGATCGGGTCGATGAGCCCCGGGTAGACGTGCTTGCCGTCGAGCGGAATGCGGGCCGCTCCGTCCGGAATGGCGACGCTGCCCGCGGGTCCGACGGCGGTGACGCGCCCGGCGGCCATTACCACGACGCCGTTCGGGATGTCGGGACCCGACACCGGATGCACCGTCGCGCCCACCAGCGCGGTGACGTCGCCCTGGATCGCCGAGAAGTCCAGCGAGGCCCGGATGGCTTGCGGAGCGGACGACGCCATGGCACGAACGGGAGCGGCACTCGCCGCGACCTCGGGAACGAGCTGGACCGGAGGAAGGTCGCGGATCGGCTCGCCGCGGGTCTCTTCCTCGCGCTCGCGGTCGTAGTAGACGATCCCGTCGACGACGGTCTTCTCGACCCGACTGTAGACGTCGAACGGATCGCCCGACAGCAGGACGACGTCGCCGTCCTTGCCGACTTCGATCGTGCCGACGCGATCGGCGATCAGGAGCTGCTCCGCCGGATACCGCGTCAACATGCGCAGCGCCTCCTCCCGCGACACGCCGCCGTACTTCACCGGCTTGTTGAACTCGTACACCATGAACGACTGGAGCCACGGGATATCGGAGTTGAGCGTGGTGAGGACCCCGTGCTCGCGCATGATGGCGGCGTTGTATGGAATCGCGTCGTACGCCTCGAGCTTGTAACCCCACCAATCGGAGAAGGTCGAGCCGCCGGCGCCGTGCGCCGCCATCTCGTCGGCCACCTTGTAGCCCTCGAGGACGTGGGTGAAGACGTCGATCTTGAAACCGAAGCGCTCGGCGACCCGCATCAACATCACGATCTCGTCGCTGCGGTAGGAATGCGCGTGGACCCGGATGCGTCCCTCCATGATGTCCACCAGCGCCTCGAGCCGCAGGTCCCGGCGCGGGGGTACGCGGAACGCCCGCGGGTTCTCCCGGTAACGGCCCCATTCATCCGCGTACTGGCGGGCGGCGGTGAAGGCCTGCACGTACACCGCCTCCACGCCGGAGCGCGAAGCGGGAAAGCGCTGCGGTCCCGGACGCTGGAAGTTCTTGCGGGTCACGTTCTCGCCGAGCGCGAACTTGACGGTCTGCGGCGCTCCTTCGACGAGCAGCATCATGGCGTCGTCCATGCCCCAGCGGGTCTTGATGATCGCGCTCTGCCCGCCGATGGGGTTGGAGCTGCCGTGCAACACCTGGGCGGTGGTGACGCCGCCGGATAGTGCTCGGAAGATGTCGAAGTCCTCGGGATCCAGGGCGTCGATGACGCGCACCTCGGGCACCACCGGCGCCGTGCCCTCGTTGGTGGCGCGCATGGCGATGTGGGAGTGCTCGTCCACGATGCCGGGAATGGCGGTCATGCCGCTGCCGTCCATCACCGGCACGCCCGACGGGGCGCGAAGGTCGGTCCCGACGCCCCGGATCACGCCGTCCCGCACGAGGATCGACACGGTGCGGAGGACGGTGTCGTTCGCCGTCCAGACGGCGTCGAGGTTCTGAATGAACAGGTCGCCGCGCGGCACCTCCACCGTGCCCGGCTCGATCTGCGTTTTCCATTGCGCCCGCGCGATCCCGGGCGCCGCCAGGGCGAGGGCGGGAAGTACGAGGATCGCGGTCAGCCGTGTCACTCTCATCGGCCGTCTCCCGGCCCGCCGGTGCGGGTCGCTTTCCAGGTTCCGTTGCCGAATTCGGTGGCGACTTCGCCCGTGATCTCGTCACCCTCGACGGTCCCCGTGTACGTGACCGCGACGCTCTGATCACCGGCTTGGAAGGTGATCGAGAATCGCACGTCGTTGCCGGACACGCTGCCGCTGGTGATGGGGCGGGTGCCCTCGGGCGCGACGGCGCTCCCGGACAGCGAGCCGCCTTCCTGTTCCAGCGTGAGCGTCGCGGTCCGCACCTCGCCCTGGAACGACACCTCGACATCCCACGTGCCGGAGACGTCGACCGTCGCGGAATCGCCCGAGCCGCCGGACTTGGCTGGTGCTCCCTTCTCGAGCGCGCCCTCGACGAACGTGTACGCGACCCGGGTCTGCTCGCCGAACAGCGGGCCGTCGGTTACCACGAAGGTCGCTGCCATACCCGCTTCGACCCGCGCCAGATACGCGGCGCCGAGCAGCTCGGCGGGCGCGCTGGTCAGGGCTGTCAGGGCTTGCGCTTCGGTTAGTCCATACTCCACGGTCTTCCGCACGCCGGCGCGCAGGTCCACATCCGCGCCGCCGCTCGTGAGCGCGAACCGGACGCCGGACTCGGCCAGTCGTGCCGGGTTGGCGTACAACGCCTCGAGCCGGCGCTTCTCGCGGAGAACGGCGGGATCCAACTCTTCCTGCGCCACGCTCGTGTCGGTGGCCGCCGCCTTGTCATCTGGCTTCCAGCGTTCGGGCTTCGGGAAGTCGACCGAGACCAGGACCGGGATGCTCCGCGCCCGCAGTAGATCGGCGACCTCCCCGGCCTCGTCGCCCCCCACGATGATCGGGCGGAAGCCGTACGTCTCCGAGAGCCGGAGGACCTGGCGGATGTCCTCGGCGTCGTCCGCCGCGAAATACACCGGGAGCTGGCCGGCCATGACGTCGCGCAGCACGCTGTGCGCCGGGTCCCACGGCGGGATCGTGAGGCCTCGGGGGTCCTGCGCATGGGCCGTGTGGACGACGCCGTCGTGCCGCGCGCTCTCGAAAACCTGGCGGTAGAAGGCGACCGCGCCGAACACGGTGCTGGGATACACCCCTCTCGGCCGCTCGAACGTGAAGATCGGCGGGAGCACGGGCGACACGACGAGCTCGCGCGCGGTCGCGGCCCGCGGCCGGTACAGGACCAGCGCCCCGCGTCCGGGCATGAGCGGTCCGACGGGGTGCACGGCGCCTGCCACGACACCTTGCTGGCGCCGCTTCTTGAGTCCGTCGCCGGTGGCGGTGAGGGCATCGACGACCAGCCGGTGGGGGAGATACCCCTGCACGTCGCGCGGCGGATTCCATGAAGCGATCGCGGCACGGTCGGGGTCCTCGACCTCGAAATCGTAGTCCACCGGCGCGTGCGCGTCCACGATGCCGGGGTAGACGAAGAGCGAGTCGCCTTCGAGGCGCTTCGCATCGGGGGGCACGGTGACGGCGGGGCCAACGGCCTCGATGAGCCCCTGCCGGATCACGACGGTGACGCCCGGCGTCCGCCGGCCGTCGGCGCGCACGAGGGTCACGCCCTCGAGGCCGTACGCCGCGGGCGGCGGCGGGTCGACGTACTGCGCGCCGGCGCTCTGGGCAACGGCGGGCACGAGCCCGAACGCCGCGAGGCCCAGGGCGAGCGGTGACAGGGGTCGCGTCGCACTCATCAGCGCTGTCCTCATGTGGTGGAGGCTGGAGTTGGATGGGTCGGGACTCCAAAGTCATCGCCGGGTCATGCGGTCGTCAAGGGTGACGCGTCGCGGGGGCTACCCGGCCTCCGGGGCAGCACTATATTCCCCGACCGTATGCCATCCAGCCGGGAGCGAACGGCAGGGGCGGCGAGCGCGATCACCGTGCGGTGTCGCTTGTTCGGTCGCTACGCCGAGGTGTTCGGGGTCAGCGAAGTGGGCGTGTCGCTCGCACCCGGCGCGACCGTGGCGGACGCGATCGCCGAGCTGCGGCGCCGGCCGGGGGGCGAGGGGCTCCTCCCGCCGCGGCCGCTCGCGGCGGTGAATCACCGGCACGTAGCGCTCGACGCGCCGCTCGCCGACGGGGACGAACTGGCGGTGCTCCCTCCCTTGGCGGGCGGCTGAGTGGACGCGGTCACCCGCGAGCCCATCGATTTCACCCGGCTCGTGGCCGAGGTGTCCGGGCCCGGCCGCGGCGGCACGGTGCTCTTCCTCGGCTCGGTCCGCCGCGGGCCCGACGACGGCCCGGTGCAGGCGATCGAGTACTCGGCCTACGAGGAGATGGTGGGTCCGGAACTCGAGCGGATCCTTCGCGAGGCCGAGGCCCACTGGCCCGGCGCCCGTTTCGCGGCGCAGCATCGCGTAGGCCGGGTGGCCCTGGGCGAGCCCAGCATCGCGGTGGCCGCCGCGGCGCCGCACCGGGCCGAGGCGTTCGCGGCGTGTCGCTTCGTGATCGACGAGGCCAAGAAGCGCCTGCCCGTCTGGAAGAAAGAGGGGTTCGACGACGGCGGCACCCGCTGGCGAGACGGCGACGCCGCACCCTCCCCGAGTATGCCCCGCTGACCTGACATGGGTTTGGCGATCGCGCTCATCGAGCCGCAAGTCCCGCCGAACACCGGCAACATCGCGCGTCTCTGCGCCGCTACCGATACCGTCCTCCACGTCATCGAGCCGTTGGGGTTCGACTTGGACGATGCGGAACTGCGCCGCGCGGGGCTCGACTACTGGGCGCACGTCGATTGTTGGATGCATCCCCACTGGCGGGCCTTCCGCGACGCCGTGGCGCGGGAACGTTGCCTCTACTTCTCCGCGCACGGCAGACGATCGTACTTAGACGCGGAGTTCGCCGCCAACGCCGTTCTGGTGTTCGGGAACGAGACCCACGGCATGCCCGAGCGGATTCGCGAGAAGCATCCGGAGCGGTTGTATCGCATCCCGATGCGGCCGGCCATGCGGAGCCTGAACCTCGCGACGGCGGCGGGGATCGTGCTGTACGAGGCGGTTCGCCAGCTGGCGTTGCCGCTGGAGCTGGCGCCGAGAGCGGTCGGGGACTGACGCAGGGCTACTCCACATACGTCATCGGAAGGGACCATGAACAAGATCACGATAGTCGGAGCCGGGAACGTCGGCGCGACGTTGTCCCAGCGCGTGGCGGAGAAGGAGCTGGCGCGCCGGGTCGTGCTGGTCGACATCGTCGAGGGCATACCGCAGGGGAAGGCGTTGGACCAGTGGGAAACGGCGCCGATCGAGGGGTTTGATTCCCGTGTCATCGGCGCCAACGACTACGGCCCCGCGGCAGGAAGCGACATGTTCATCATCACGGCCGGGATCGCGCGGAAGCCGGGTATGAGCCGCGACGATCTCGTGAAGACAAACGCGCAGATCGTCACGGCGGTGAGCCGGGAGATCAAGAAGAGCTCGCCGAACGCCATCGTGATCGTCGTGTCCAATCCGCTCGACGTCATGTGCTGGGTGGCCAAAGAGGTGACGGGATTCCCGCGCGAGCGCGTGGTGGGCATGGCGGGCGTGCTGGACACGGCGCGGTACCGCGCCTTCCTCGCTGAGGAGTTAGACGTGTCGGTCGAGGACATCCAGGCCATGGTGTTGGGGGGGCACGGCGATACGATGGTGCCGCTCGTCTCCTACACCACGGTCTCCGGCATTCCCGTCACGCAACTGATCGACCGGAAGCGCTTGGACGAGATCGTCGAGCGCACCCGCAACGGTGGCGCGGAGATCGTGGGGTACCTCAAGACCGGCTCGGCGTACTACGCGCCATCGGCGGCCGCGACGCAGATGGCCGAGGCGATCGTGCGCGACAAGAAGCGCGTGCTCCCCTGCGCCGCATGGCTCGAGGGCGAGTACGGGCTCTCCGGCATCTATCTCGGGGTGCCGTGCAAGCTGGGCGCGCGCGGGTTGGAAGGCGTGCTCGAGGTCGAGCTCAGCAGCAAGGAGCAGGTGGCGCTGCTCCGATCCGCGGACGCCGTCCGCAAGACCATGGAGGCAGTGCAGATCTAACCGCGGAGGCACGGATTCGATGGTCACCCTAGGCTCGCTCGTGTTGCCGATCCTCGTCTCGGCGGCGCTCGTGTGGGTGGCGAGCGCGCTCGTGTGGATGGTGTTGCCCCACCACAAGTCGGAGTGGCTGCGGTTGCCGGATGAGGAGGCGTTCCGATCGGCGCTCAAGGGACGGCCACTGGCTCCCGGGCGTTACAACGTGCCGTTCGCGACCGGCGGCGCGGAGCTCAAGAACCCCGAGATGGTCCGGAAATACGAGGAGGGGCCCGTCGGCATCCTCACCCTCTTCCCGTCGGGCATGCCGAAGATGGGCGGCATGATGGTCGGGTCGTTCGTGTACTACCTGGTGGTCGGATTCGTCGTCGCGTACCTCGCGAGCCGAACGCTCGCAACCGGGGCCGACTACTTGACCGTCTTTCGGGTCACGGGCACGACGGCGTGGCTGGCGTACGGCTTTGCCGTGGTGCCGGAATCGATCTGGTTTGGCCGGCCGTGGCGGTCGACCGTGCTGACCCTGGCGGACGCGCTGCTCTACGCCCTACTGACGGCGGGCGTGTTCGGCTGGATGTGGCCGGGGACGTGAAGCGGCTGCTCAGCGCCCCTCGTACATGACGTAGTTCCGCGGCGTCTCCCACAACACCAGGCGCGTGAGGCGTCCCGGCAGGCGCCCCTCCAGGAGACGCCAGATGACCACCACCAGATTCTCGGTGGTGGGATTCACGTCGCGGAACTCGGGAACGTCGAGGTTGAGGTTGCGGTGATCGAGGTGACGGACGACGTGCTCGTCGACGATCCGTTTGACGTTCCCCAGATCCGCCACGTATCCCGTGCGCGGGTCGATTGGCCCCTCGACAGAGACGTCCAGCTCGTAATTGTGCCCGTGGTAGTGGGGGTTGTTGCAGGGGCCGAAGATCCGGCGGTTCTCTTCGTCGGACAAGCCGGGGTTGTGCAGGCGGTGGGCCGCGTTGAAGTGGACCCGCCGTGTCACGGTGACGGTGGCCATCCAGGGTAGTTACCGCGCGGCGGCGGCGAGCGTCAAGGCTGCTCGACGGCGAACAAGGTCGCGGCGCGCATTGGATGCTCCCGGGCCGTCAGGCGCCCCACCGCGAGGTAGCTGCCGGGGCTGAGGGCGCCGCGGTACGTCGCCGCGTACGCGAGCGTGTCGCCGGGCGCCACCGTTTCGGTGCCGAGCATCTGGGCGAAGCCGCGATCCGCGCCCCAGCGCCAGATCTCGCTCCCCGCCCGATCGGCCACGCTGACCTCGAACCGTTGGGCGCTCTGGAACTCGAGCGCGATGGGCGCGTCGCCGATATTCGCAACGCGCATTGTGATCGTGATCTCGTCGCCGGGCGCATACCGCGCCCGATCGGTGGCGACCGTCAGCCGCAGGCCGTCCTGCTCCACGGTCGCCGCCTCAGGCGCCTCGCGGTTGGCCGACGCGCACGCGAGCAACACGCTCGCGAAGCCCGTTCCGACCGCCGCCATCCAGTTCCAACGCATGCGAACCACCTCGTGTGGGCTGCCCGCTGGTCATACCCTGCAAACGTAACCGCGCGCCCCGGTGTTCGGGACGCGCGGCCACGGAGGTCCGCCGGCCGTGCCGGGGATCAGAAGGTTGCGGTCACGACGGCCGAGCACGCGGTGGTGGAGCCCGTCTCGCACACCTGATAGGCGAAACTGGTGCCGGGATCCGTACCGAGATTGTCCACCGTCTGGCCGTTGTTGCGCGTCGTGCGCAAGAGCGCGCCGTCGCGATAGATGTCGACCAAGTTGGACGTGGCGCCCGACCAGTTCAGGCGGACGCGCTTCATGCCGCTCGGCGTCTGGAGCGGGGTGGCCGTGAGCGTGATCGTCGCGCCACCCTCAGTCACGGTGACCTGCTGGGACGCGGAGTCGGTCGCGCCGTCGTCGTCGGTCGCCGTGAGGGTCACGGTGAAGGTTCCGCCCGCGCCGTAAGCGTGGCTGGGGTTCTGGACGCCGGATGAACCGCCGTCGCCGAAGTCCCAGCTCCACGACACCACGTTGCCGTCCGAATCCGAGCTGCCGTCGGAGAAGTCGCATGCCAGATCCGTGCAGGACGCGGTGAACGATGCCGTGGGAGGCTGGTTGGTCGGGCCGCCGTCGGACACCGTCACGTCCTGGCTCACCTGATCCGTCGCGCCGTCGTCGTCCGTCACCGTGAGGGTGACGGTGAAGGTGCCGTCACCGGCGTACGTATGGCTAGGATGCTGGGCGCCGGACGTGCCGCCGTCGCCGAACGCCCAGCTCCGGGTGACGACGGTGCCATCGACGTCGGTACTCGTATCGGTGAAGTCGCACGTCAGGGCGTCGCACGACGACGTGAACGACGCCGACGGCGGCTGGTTGGCGGGCGGCCCCCCGCCGATGAAGCCTGTATAGAGGAGGCGGTTGGCGGTTCCGAACTGCGTGCTCCGGGTATGGAGGTCGATGCGGTCCGGCGTGGAATTGGCGACGAGCGCGGCGGCCACATCGGCCGGGGTCGCGCCGGGATTCGCCTCGAGGAATAGCGCAGCCGCACCGGCGACGTGCGGGGAAGACATCGAAGTCCCGCTCAACACGGCGGTGGCGTTGTCGCTCGTGAACCAGAGCGATGGAATGCTCACGCCGGGGGCGAGAATATCGACGCAGGAACCGTAGTTCGAGAAAGACGCTTCGTCGTCGTCCTGTTCCGTGGCACCGACGGTGATAGCATTCGGGGCGCCCGCGGGGCTCTGCGCGCACGCGTCCTGCGGTATGCCGAAGAAGTTGCCGTTGCCCGCCGACACGGCGTAGACGACGCCGGCGGCGACGGACGCTTCCACCGCGTCCCGCAGGGACTGCACGTTGCCGTATCCGAGGCTCATGTTGACCACGGCCGGACGAACGGCATTGGCCGTGATCCAGTCCACGCCCGCGATCGCCATGGAGACGTCGCCCGAACCGGCGCAGTTGACGACGCGGCCGCTCCAGATGCTGGCACCCTTGGCGACCCCGTACGTGCCCGACCCGGCAGTCCCCGCCACGTGAGTGCCGTGACCGTGGCAGTCCTCGGCGCTGCCCTGGCCGTCACCGACGAAGTCGCCGTTCGCGCCGTTCGGAATGAACTGCGCGCGGCCGCCGAAGTCGGTGTGCGAATCGCGGATGCCGGTGTCGAGGACGTAGATGTTCACCCCGGCGCCCGTCGCGTTGAACTCGTAGGCGGCGTCGAGGGGCAAATCGAGCTGGTCCACGCGATCCAGCCCCCACGTCGGCGGATTCGTCTGCGTATCGAACAGCTGTACTTCACGGTCCGGCTCGACGTACGCGACGCGCGGGTTGTTCCGCAGCGCCGCCGCCATGGCCGGCGTCATCCGCGCGGCGAATCCGCGGATGGCGTGCTCGTAGGCGAAGAGCAAGTGGACGTCCTGGCCGTCCTCGCCGATCAGCGCGCGCGCCTCGGCGGTGGGACTGGGAACGTCCGCCTCCGCGCGAAACACGACGATGTATTGCTCCGGAATCACGCGACTCGTCGTCACGCTCGGCTCGTTCGAGTCGACGAGCGGCTGGGTGGCGTCGCGACAGCCCGCCACGATGAGAAGGCCCCCGACTAGGAGTAGTCCGGTGGCACGGTGCATGAGGGATCTCCTCGAGATGGTGAGGGAAGGTGCTGTCCCAGCCGGCGCGTCAGCGAGGGAACCGGTTCTCGCGGCCTAGGGTAGTGCACCGCCCCTGAGTCGTCAAGCAATGCGGAAATGCAACAGGCCCGGCATCCTGCCGGCCTGTTGCGTCACTGCGGCAATCCGGGGTGCGAATCGACTACTCGTGGTGCGCCTCGGGCTCCATGCGCCAAAAGTCGATGCCGCCCGCCTGATGCTGGACCTCGACGCTGGCAATCCGTTGCCGCGCGCCGAGGTCGATCACGTCGACGGTGGCGCGCGTGGCGCCGATCGCCTCGTTGGAGACGAACGCGTACCGGGAGTCGGGCGTCACGACGACGCCATGTGTGATCGGCTGCGTGGTCGGCACGCGGTCCTGGGCGCCGGTCGTGAGGTCGAACACCGCCACCGCCTGCTCGCCCTTCAGCGTCACGAGCAGGTACCGGCCGTCCGGACTCACGTCCGCGTTGTACGGCCCCTTGCCGGTCGAGAGGCGACGGCTGACCGCAAACGTCTCGGTGGAGATCTCCAATACCTCGCCGTTCCGATTGCACGGGACGTAGAGGTATCGATCGTCGGGCGACACGGCCACCCACGTGGGGCCGCACACGGCGGTTCCGGGAGGCGTCGGCACCGGCGCACTCGAGAGGATGTGCTCCCGGCCGGGCGTGAGATCGAGCCGGCGGGTCACCTGGAGGCGGAGCGTCGAGATCTCCACCAACTGTTCCGAGCCCACGCATACCGAATAGTGACTCGAGCCGGCGTGGTTGAGAGCGCTGCCGTGCGGCTTCACGCACGTCTCGATCTTGGTGAGCTCCTGCATCGCCGGTGTGAAGATGGCCGAGACGGAGCTGGGAACGGGGTTGCCGTGGAGATTGAAGTTCACGACAAACAGGGTGGAGCCGTCGGGGGTCACGGCCATCGAGGCGGGGAAGAGACCGACCGTCGTGGAGTCGAGCAGCTCGTCCGTCCCGGTGCTGAACTTCCAGATCCTCCCGAACGGCGTTCCGTGCGCCAGCGACACGTACCAGTGCCTGCCGTCGGGCGCCACCGACAGCCCGTGGGCGCCGTCGAGATCCGCCGGCATGATGCCGACGTGGATGGTTTTCTCCTCGGTGATGCCGTCCGGCCCGAAACGCACGCGGGAAACGAGGTCCGAAGACTCGTTCGCGACGTAGACCCAGTACGTGGCCTGCGGCGGCTCGGGCTGCTGCGCGGAGAGCGGCGCGGCGCCGAGCGCGGCGAGGAGGAGCGCGGCCGTCCTCACGGGGACAGATCGCCGGGGCGTTCGTGGTGGAGCGCCCAGAGCCCGCTGTTCATGTCGCTCACGAAGATGTTCCCCTTGAAGGGATGCGGCCCCCACGCCAGGGCCGCGTTCGGCGTCAGCGCGTCCTCGCTCGCCGCCGTATGGTACCACCCGATCTGCCGCCCTTGCCGGTACAAATCGCCGCGCAGCTCCCCCGACACATCCACGATGCGCAGGCCGCCCTGATAGTACGCGATGTACAGAATTCCGTTCTCCACCCAAATGTTGTGCGTGCCCGCTTCGGGCACCTCGAACCGCGCCACCTCACGTGGCTGCTCGATGTCCGACACATCCATGACGTGGATGTACCCCCGCGGCCCGTTGACGCACGCCGCACACCCGAAGATCTCGTCCCCGACGAATACGTAGTTCCCTTCCCGATACGCCGTGTGCGTATTCCCCATCCCGTACGCGATCCGCGATACGAACCGCGGCGCCATCGGCGTTCCCCCGTGCGTGCCGGCGCCGACGTCCAGAATCACCAGCCCGTCATCCCAGTACGAAAGATACGCGTACCCGCCGTCCGCCCACACGTCGTGCAGGGTCTTGTCTTCCTCTCCCGGCCGCACCTCCCACCGTCCGACATGGCGCGGGTGCATCGGATCGGCCATGTCGATGATGTGCATCGCCGACGTCCCGTCGTTCACCGCGTACACCACGTCGCCGTTGATCCAGACGTTGTGAATGCCCGCCGTCAAACTGTCCGTCAACTCGGCCACGATTCGCGGATGTGCCGGCTCCGCCAGGTCCAGCACCACGATCCCGTTCCGGCGGCTGCTCGCCCCCTCCCGCGTGATGATCGCCCAACCGGCCTCCCCGTTCACTTTCACGTCGTTCACCACCCGCGCATCCACCTTCACCGAGTCCACCAGCGCGATCGCCGCCGGATCCGACACGTCCCAGACGTACATCCGCTCCCCACCCCCCTGGGCGTGCGTTCCCGTGTACGCGTAGTCCCGCCCGTCTCGGCCGGTGAACACCCACAAATCGCTCGTCGCCACATCGGGCGGTCCCTTCCGCCCCAGCAGCCGGACCGGGGTGGCCGGGGGCCGCGCCTGGGCCTGCACCACCGCTTCCGCCGCCAGGCCGCCGGCCGTGACGACGACTTTGTACGCCCCCGGGCGCTCCGCCACGAACGCCCCGTCCGCGTAGATCTCGGCCCCCGCCGAATCGAGCCCCTGCACGGCAAAGGTGACGGCGATGTCGTCCACCCGGCGCCCCGACCGATCCAGCGCCGCGACGTCGAAATGCACGACGTCTCCCGTGCGACTATCCACCGACGGCGGCGTGATGGCGAGCTGGCGCACGGGATTCTCGACGACCTCCAACCGGTACGTAGCCGAAATGCCGCCGTCTGTGCTCGCCACGAGGGCCGCCGTTCCGGGCCGCGACACCGACACGATGCCCCGCGCCGTGACCGTGGCCACCGACGGCATCTCGGACCGCCACACGATGCGGGCGGTGGCGTGCTCGGTGCCGTGCGTGGTGAGCGCCCGGCCGGCCATCCGCAACGTGGTGCCGGCGTATGGGCGATGGGCAGGTGGGTCGATCACGATCCTCGCCAGCGGCCAGTCGGCGACGGTGACCTGGGCGGAGTCGAGCTGCCTCCATTGAAAGCCGCCTGAATCGGTCGGTATCTGAACGAATACGCCGAGCTGACCGCTGCCCGCACCGTCGCCCCACAGCAGATAGGAGTCCGGGATCGAGTCCTTGATGGACCGGACGGAGAAGATGCCCGGCTGCGAGGTGATGCCGAAGCGCGCGTCGGACACGCGCTCGCCGGCGGTGTCGAACAACGCCACGGTCACGACAATCGTATCGCCGCGGGTGATCGAGACCGGCGACGGCGTCACCGTGGTCGAGGCGACGCGCGTGCCACGCTGAAGCTCCTGGTCGGATCCCTGGGCAACCTGCGCGTGAGCGGTCGCGAGAGGGACAACGGCGGCGGCGACGAAAACGACACCGCCCCGACGCGCACGTCGAAGCATCGGCTCGCTCCTATGAAGAGAAGTGCTCGGAATCTGGGCGACACCCCGCGGCTGGGGCGACACCCACATCGAAACAGATGCGCAGGGTGCCGCTTTCGTTTCTAGCCGCCCGCGCCGCCTCTGCATGGAACCCGAACGGGCGAACAGGGTTCCGACACGTAGCCCGGCGGCCCAACGTTGACCCTGGAGGTAGCCCGTTGCTACGTTGGCGGTTAGACCTCGTGACCAAGATCTCGTTGCTCGTTGGCGTTCTCGCGTGGCCCGGTGCCCTGATGGCTCAGGACACCGGGATCGAGCTGTCGTATGGTGTGTGGTGGCACGACGACCTTTCCTTCATCTACTCCGCCACGGTCCAGCGCCCGCTGTGGGGGCCGTTGGAGTACGGCTTCGGCCTCGAGCACGTGGCCGATCGGCAGAGCGCGCCCAGCCGCACCCTGACGGGCGGCGTGGTGTCGCTCGGCGTCGGCCGGCGGGGCGGGGGACCGTACGTCGTGGGCATGGTGGGGCTTGGCGTGCAACATCGCAACGGAGATCCTGACGCGATGTGGGGGATCGGGGGTGGGTACGCGGCCGAACCGTTCCCGTTCCTCGCGCTCGGCGTCCAGGGACTCTATCGGCTGGAAGACGCGGGTTTCCATGGATTCTGGGGGCTCGATCACGAGGATCGTCGCGGGCTGGCGCTGCGGGGCCACGTCGCCTTCCGGTTCGGCGGGGGGCCGGCGCCACCGCAGCCGCCTCGCGGCACCCCGGTGCCGGCGTCGTCACCGCCGTCCTGGGAGGCGATCGCGAGCGCCGCACGGGCGGGAGGCACGAGCGACGAGGCCGCCGACGTCGCGCTCGCCGTGGTACAGACCGCGCTCGACAACATGGGCGCGCCGTATCGCTGGGGCGGGACCGACGGCAACGGGTTCGATTGCTCCGGCCTCATCCAGTACGCATATGGCGAGCAGGGGATTCTAGTGCCGCGGCGCAGCCGCGACCAGGCCCGAACCGGCACGCTGGTGGAGAATCGTGTGGACCAGCTGCGCCCCGGGGACGTCCTCGGATTCGCCCAGAGCGGCAGCCGCGTGACGCACGTTGGGCTCTACGTGGGCGACGGGAAGTTCATTCACTCGTCATCGACCGGCGTCCGTCTCTCGAGTCTGACGGCCGAGGATCCCTACAGTCGGTGGTGGCAGGTTCGGTGGGTGGCCGCCCGGCGGATTCTGAACTAGTAGCGGTGCCGTGGATCCGCTGGGTCGACGAGCGGGAAGCCGATGACCGGCTACGCGCCCTGTATCGCCGCTGCGGGGGCCCGGACGGCATCGACCACATCCTGAAGATCCACTCCCTCAACCCGGCCTCGCTCGAGGCACACTACGAGTTGTACCGGCACTTGATGCACGGACCATCCGGGCTCTCGCGTGCCGAACGGGAGATGATCGCGGTGGTGGTCTCCAGCGCGAACGGGTGCTTCTATTGAATGCGCCATCACGGAGCGGGACTCCGTCGGCTGCTGCATGACGAGGCGAAGGCGCAGGCCATCGAGACGGACCACGCCGCCGCGCCGCTCTCGCCGCGAGAACGCGCCATGCTCGACTACGCGGCAAAACTCACCCGCACGCCGGACGCGATGACACGCGCCGATATCGAGGCGCTGCGCCGCGCGGGGCTCGGTGACGCCGAGATCCTCGACGTGTGCCAGGTCACCGGGTACTTCGCGTTCGTGAACCGGTTGGCGGACGGGCTGGGGGTGGAGCTCGAGGATCATTGGGATGAACCGAAGACCGGGGACACCCGACCGGAGAAACGGGTACCGTGACGATTGCCATGAAGGTGTTCCTGCGCGTCGGTCTGCCCGTCGCGCTGGGCCTCGTATCCGCCGGGGCGCTGCGCGGACAAGGCGCGGCGCCGTACCTCGGGTATACCGCGCCGGGGGGCGAGCGACAGCGCCTGACCGAGGCTCGGCTCCACGGACTGATCGACACCGCTCTCCTGCGGGAGTGGTCACGCACGTTGAGCGCCGAGCCCCACGTAGCCGGGACCCCCCGGCAGCGCTGGACGGCGTGGTTCGTCGATAGCCTCGCACGTTCCTGGGGCCTCGAGTCCCGCATCGACTCGTTCCTGCTCTACCTCCCCCACCCGGTCTCGCTCGCGCTCGAACGCACGGCACCCGACCCCGCGGACCTGATCGTCACCGAGCCGGCGTTGCCGGTCGATCCCGCGACGCGTGGCGCCGTGTTTCCGGCGTTCAACGCGTTCACCGGGCGGGGTGAGGCCCACGGGGAAATCGTATACGTCAACTACGGGCTGATCGAGGACTACGCGCTGCTCGACTCGCTCGGGGTGCCTGTCGAGGGAAGAATCGCCGTCGCGCGATACGGGCGGTCGTACCGGGGCATCAAGGCCCGCGAGGCCGAGCGGCACGGCGCCGCGGGGTTGCTGATGTACTCCGATCCCGACGACGACGGCTACGTACGGGGCGACGTATACCCGGAGGGGCCGTTCCGGCCGGAGTACGGCGTGCAACGTGGGAGCATCAAGAACGGAAGCGGCGACGCAAGCACGCCGGCGTGGCCATCGACGTTCGACGCGCGCCGGGTGCCCGAAGCCGAGATGGACGGCATCGCGCGCATTCCCGTGCTGCCCGTCGGTTACGGGACGGCGGCCGAGCTGCTGCGCGATCTTCGGGGGGCGGATCTCCCCGATCAAGCGTGGCAGGGGGGGCTGCCGTTCCGCTACCACGTGGGGCCCGGTCCGGTGACCGCGCGCCTGCGCGTCGAGACGGAGGCCGAAGCGGACGCATACCATCCAGCCTACAACACGGTGGCGATCCTGCCCGGGGCGGTCTACCCGGATGAATGGGTGGTGGTGGGCGGGCACCGCGACGCGTGGGGGCCGGGGGCGATCGACAACGTGAGCGGCACGGTCAGCGTCCTCGCGATGGCGCACGCCTTGGCGCGGGCGGCAGCGCAAGGCGCGCGACCGGCGCGCACCGTCGTGTTCGCGACGTGGGACGCGGAGGAATGGGGGCTGATCGGTTCGGTGGAATGGGTGGAGCAACACGCCGCGACGCTGTCGGCACGGGTTGTTGCCTACGTCAACCAGGACGCGGTCGCGTCCGGCCCCGCGTTCGGGGCGAGCGCGACGGGGGCCCTGAAGCGCGTGATTCGGGAAACGACGCACGACGTGCCGAATCCGTTCGGCGAGGGATCGCTGTACGCCACGTGGAGCGGCCGCGGCGGCAACGAGCCGTCCATCGGCGACCTGGGTGGTGGCTCGGACTTCGCGGGCTTTTACAACCACCTGGGGATCCCGGCGGCCAACCTCGGGTTCGGCGGGGCTGGGGGTGTCTACCACTCCGCGTACGACTCATACCGCTGGATGAGCGAATTCGGCGATCCCGCCTACCGCGCACACGCGGGCGCCGCCCGAGCGGCCGGCACGCTGGTGGCGCGACTCGCCAATGCGATGGTGATTCCGTACGACTACGTCGGGACCGCCGACGAGCTTGCGGGTTTCATCGAAGATCTGGAACCCTCCCTCCTCGAGCGCGGTTGGGCGGTGGATCTGGCGCCGCTGCGGCGGGCGGCGGAGGCGCTGCGGGGATCCGCCGTGGCGTTCGGTGTCGTCCGGGACGCCGCGCTGGCGTCGGGTGGCGATCCGGCGGCGTGGCGCGCGGCGAATCAGGCGTTGCTCCAGGTCGAGCGACGCCTGACGCGGCCGGCCGGGCTCGTGGGCCGGCCGTGGATGCGGAGCGTGCTGTTTGCGTCGGACCGCGACAACGGCTACGGCACGATGGCGCTACCGGCGATCGGCGAGGCGATCCGGGACGCCGACCCGGAGCGCACGCGGGCGGAAGTCGCCGATCTGGCCACACGGATCGCCGCCGCCGCCGCGACACTCGACGACGCGGCCCGAGTCCTTCCCGTCGCGCGCTGACCACAGCGATTCAATCTGCGCTTGACAACGTCCCGGGAGCGGGTATCTTTACGGCCGTTAGCACTCGATCAATACGAGTGCTAACGCCATCTAAGTAACGTCCTAATAATAACTTCACGGCGATGGAGGGTAGTGTCATGGCCACTGCCACCAAGGGGAAGAGCAAGGTCAAGGTCCAGCCGCTGGGCGACCGCGTGCTGATCCGTCCCCTGGAGGAAACCGAGACGATGCGGGGCGGCTTGTACATCCCCGACACCGCGAAAGAGAAGCCGATGCAGGGCGAGATCGTCGCCATCGGCCCCGGCCGGTTCGAGAAGGGGAGCCGGGTCCCCATGGAGTTGAAGGCGGGACAGCGCGTGCTCTACGGCAAATACAGCGGGACGGAAGTGACCTTCGATGACGAGGAGTTCCTCATCATCAAAGAATCGGACGTCCTCGCCGTAATCGAGTGACCTGAGGAGAATCGCAATCATGGCAAACTCAAAAGAGCTGCATTTCGACGTCGACGCGCGCTCGCGGCTGCGGGCCGGGGTCGACAAGCTGGCGGACGCGGTCAAGGTGACGCTCGGCCCCAAGGGCCGGAACGTCGTGATCGACAAGAAGTTCGGCGCCCCGACGGTCACCAAGGATGGCGTCACGGTGGCCAAGGAGGTCGAGCTGCCCGATCCCGTGGAGAACATGGGCGCCCAGATGGTGAAGGAAGTCGCCACGAAGACGTCGGACGTCGCCGGTGACGGGACCACCACCGCCACGGTGCTGGCCCAGGCGATCTTCCGGGAAGGATTGAAGAGCGTCACCGCCGGTGTGAACCCGATGGCCATCAAGCGCGGCATCGAAAAGGCGGTCGAGACGGTCGTGGCCGAGTTGAAGAAGCTGTCCGTCCCCACGGCGGGCAAGAAGGAGATCGCCCAGGTTGGCTCGATCTCGGCTAACAACGACGCCGAGATCGGCAAGCTCATCGCCGACGCGATGGAGAAGGTCGGCAAAGACGGCGTCATCACGGTCGAGGAGGCCCGCGGGCTCGAGACCGAGCTCGACACGGTCGACGGCATGCAGTTCGACCGCGGCTATCTGTCGCCGTACTTCGTCACCGACCCCGAGAAGATGGAGGCGGTCCTCGACGATCCGTACGTCCTGATCCACGACAAGAAGATCTCGGCGATGAAGGACCTGTTGCCGATTCTCGAGAAGGTAGCGCAGGCCGGCAAGCCGTTGCTCATCATTGCCGAGGATGTCGAGGGAGAGGCGCTGGCCACCCTCGTCGTCAACAAGCTACGTGGCACGTTGAAGGTGTGCACGGTGAAGGCGCCGGGCTTCGGTGATCGGCGGAAAGCGATGCTGCAGGACATCGCAGTCCTGACGGGCGCGCCGAACGTGATCTCCGAGGAGTTGGGGTTCAAGCTCGAGAACGCCACGCTCAACGACCTCGGCCGTGCCAAGCGGATCGTGGTCGACAAGGACAACACGACGATCGTGGATGGCGCCGGCTCCCGCGAGAAGATCCAGGGCCGGATCCAGGAGATCAAAGCCGCGATCGACAAGAGCACGTCGGATTACGACACCGAGAAGCTCCAGGAGCGTCTCGCGAAGCTGGCGGGCGGCGTGGCAGTGATCAACGTCGGCGCGGCCACCGAGACGGAGATGAAGGAGAAGAAAGCTCGGGTCGAGGACGCGTTGCACGCCACCCGGGCGGCCGTCGAAGAGGGCATCGTGCCCGGCGGTGGCGTGGCCTTGCTGCGCGCCCAGGGCGCACTCGCGAAAACGAAGGTGAGCGATGCCGACGAGCAGATCGGCGTGGACATCGTGAAGCGCGCGCTCGAGGAGCCCACCCGGATCATCGCGCAGAACGCCGGTGTCGAGGGCTCGATCGTCGTCGAGCGGATCCGCACGTCGAAGGAAAAGAGCCACGGCTACAATGCCCAGACCGACGTGTACGAGGATCTGGTGGCGGCCGGTGTCATCGACCCCACCAAGGTGACCCGGACGGCGTTGCAGAACGCCGCATCGGTCGCGAGCCTGCTGCTCACCACGGAGTGTGTGGTGGTGGAGCGCAAGGAAGACGAGAAGGCACCGGCGGCGCCGGGCGGCGGCATGGGCGGGATGTACTAGTCGCCCCAGCAGTTGACGTGCTGCAGCCAACGCCCCGGTGGAAGCCGGGGCGTTTGGTTTGAGTACCAGCAGCGGCAGTCCCCGGCCCCCGGACACCACCCAGCGGCAGGAGCGGCAGCTCCACCCCGCCGCCCACCACCCGGCGGCAGGAGCGGCAGGGTGCTCGATTCGTCCTGCCTGCCGCTCGGCCGCGGTGGGGGGTGGTGAAGAGTGGGGCTGCCGCTCTGCCGGGGATGGTGCAGTGCGGGGTGGGTCTGCCGCTGAACCTACCGGCGCGCCCGGGTAACGATCCCCGCGATCGTGCTGGAGTCCGCCCGTAGCAGCCCGACGCCCGGCAGACGCCAGAGGAGCTCGATCCAGCTCTCGTCCTGCGCGAAGGCACGGCGGAACAGCGGGACCGCCTGCTCCACACGGCCCAGGTCCGCGAGGGTCACGGCCTGCCAGTAGACCAGCTCGCCGTTGGTGGCGCTGTCGGGCAGGATCGTGGCGGCGCGGCCGTACGCGACCAGGGCCGAATCCACGTGGCCCTTCGTCACATAGTTGTCGCCGTCGGTGGCGGCCTGATAGGCGCGAGCGACCCGCAGGAGGCGGCGCAGCTCGCCGAGCGGATCGGTCGTGTCGTCGACGCGGATGTCGATCAGTCTCTGCCAGGGGCGGGCATCGCGGTCCCCGCTCACGACGAGCAACGCGGCCGACTGCCTGCCGCGGATGTCGCCGCCGGCCGCCTCGCCGGCCTCCAGCGCGGCGAGCATGCGATCCGCCAAGTCGCCGCGCGCCGTCTCGAACGCCCGGGACATTGCCGGCCACACCGCATCGCGCCGCATCAGGTTCGCCTGGACGGAGTATCGCGTTCCCATCCGGTGCCCGGCCGCCGGGATGTTTCGGGAGCCCGTGTGCGCGGCCACCCGGCCGGCGGCGTCGATGATCGCGAGCTGGCGCACCTGGCTGTCGGCGTCGGCTCGGAGCAGCGCAGCCAGGGCATCCGGAGCGGGCACCCCCGAGCGGATGAGCGCCAGGGCGCGGGGCCCGTACGCAGGCTCCACGAACGATTGCGTGGCCACCGCCCCGACCCCGGGTTCGGCCCAAGTGACCACGGACCCGACGCTGAACCAATGGGACTGCACAGCCACGCCGATTTGGCCGCTCGCCGAGTCCATGGCGACGATCGAGTAGGTGTGCATCGGCCGGAGGGCGCGCGATTGCGCGGGCAGTGCGGGGGCGAGGACGGCGGTGGCGAGTAGGGGAACGAGTGTTCGTATCATCAGGTACCTCATGGGGTAAGAGCCTTGCGTCCGCAGAACTTGGGCGTGAATTTCAAGCGATGATCTCACGAACGCTCTTGGCGCTGGCGATCGCCGCCGTCATGGTTCCGGGCCCGGCCGTCGGGCAGACCCGCGCTCCGGACCTGGCCGGCACGTGGCGGGTGGCCACGCCTGAGGGGCCCAAGCAGGTCGTGGTGCGGCCCGATTCGTCGGCGAGCTTCGGAGACGAAACGGTCAGGTGGCGCATCATCGCCGACACCATCTTCATCGCGTTTGGTGAAGAGTGGGTCGGTTATAACTATACGCTCCGAGGAGACTCGCTCACGTTCTCCGGTGGTGATCTGGAGGAGCCGATCGCCTTGAGGCGTCTGGGCCCGGCGACTCCCCGACCCGCCGGGGTACCCTTGCCCGCCGCGCCGCCGTTCCAGCCCCGGACGGACGGCTAGCAGGCCGCGCATCTCGACCCCGCTGCCGTGAGCGGCGCCGGATGGTGAATCGGCCCTCCGAGTCGACCGACGGTAAGGTCGAACGCGCGGCCCTCTCGCGCCAGCTCGCCGAGTTCCTGATCGAGCTGTCGATTGCCCTGCATAAACACGCGATGTATCCCGACGGCCATCCTTCGCTGGCCCCGGCCGCGACCCAGGTCGTTGAACGCCTGCACCGCCTGCACAACGAGCGGGCCACATTGTCGCTCGGTGTCGCGCGAACCCGTCTGGTGATCGAGGGTGTCGCGACCGATCCCAAAAACCCCGTGCTGCGCGACCTCGCCTCGCGACTGCACCGCCACCAACTCGGCGCGGTGACGTTCAAGCGCGGAATCGACGTGGCGGAGCTGCGGGACTTTCTGCGCGGCGTCGCCATCGAGCCGGATCGGGCCGGGGAGCCTCTCGGGACGTCCACCACGGAGACGCACTCCCGCTGGCCCAACATCGGCCTGCACGGCCTGGGGTATGACCGCCTCCGGATGGTCGGATCGGAGGGCGAGGAAGAGGAGCCCTCGGCCAACCGGGCGGAGCAGCTGTGGCTGCGATTGGCCCAGGCGGCGCTGGCCTCGGACGAGTCAGCCGAGGCGACCGATGCCGACCCATCGGTCGTCGCCCGTGCCATCGACCAGCACGCCCGCGGCACCGCGTACGATCAGGTGATCGTCGGGTACCTGCTGCAGCTCGCCGAGGAGCTGCGGACGGCGGGCGGTAACGAGGCGATCGCGCTCAAGCAACGCATGTCCGAGCTGATCGAACGCCTCGACTCCACCACGCTGGGCAATCTCCTGGCGATGGGCGGCGATCGTGACCAGCGACGCCAGTTCATGCTGAACGCATCGCAGGCGCTCACCGCGGACGCCGTGCTGGAGATCGTGCGGGCGGCCAGCTCGGCGGATGAGCGGGAGCAACCGATCTCGCATTCCTTGTTGCGCATGCTTCAGAAGCTCGCGCGCCACGCCGAGGCCGGACAGCCCGGCCGCCGCACGCAGGCCGACTCGGCGATCCGGGACCAGGTGCAGGAGCTGATCCGCGACTGGTCGCTGCGCGACCCGAATCCGGAGTCGTACCGCCGCGGGCTCGAAACCATGGCGGGCGCGGCGCCGGCATTCGCCGCCGCCACCGAGGCGCGCTACCCCGTGGAGCCGAAGCGGATCTTCCAGATGGCCGTGGAGGCGGACGCCACGGGCGATCTGGTGAACTCCGCGGTGCACACGTTGATCTCCCGGGGCGATCTGTCGTGGGTTCTCGAGTCGCTGTCCGACGTGAAGGCGGTCAACCTGTCGACGGCCGTGCAGACGCAGGTTGCGGCGCCGGAGACCCTGGAGCGGGTTCTGACGAAGGAGCCGCTCGACGCGGCCGCGCTCGACCTCCTGCTGCACCGGATCGGCACCGGTGGCGCGGAGCCCATGATGAGCGCGTTGATTGCTTCCGAGTCCTCCCAAACTCGGCGCGTGCTGCTCGATCGCCTCGTTCGGCTGGGCGGTCCGGTGGGGGAGTTGGCGGTGCGGCACCTCGACGACCCCCGCTGGTTCGTCCAGCGCAACATGCTCGTCATCCTCAGTGCCCTCCCCGAGCGCCCGGTCGGCTTCAACGCCGCCGACTTCCTGCAGCACGCCGATTCCCGCGTGCGGCGCGAGGCGATCAGGATCCTCCTGGCGGAACCGCTTCGCCGGGAGCGCGCGATCTGTCACGCGGTGGCCGACGGGGACGCGCGTACCGTACGGCTCGGCCTCAGCGCGGCCATCGAGCGATGTCCCGAGACGGCCGTGTCGCTGGTGGTTTCCCGCACCACGGCCGAGAATCCCAGGGACATTCGCCTCCTGGCGATCAAGGCGCTCGGGGCGTGCGGCAATCGGGTCGGGCTCGAGACGCTGCTGCGGTTGGTGGCGCCACGGCGCAGGCTGTTTCGCTCCAAGGCGCCTTCCCGCACTCCCGAATACTTGGCCGCCATCGCGGCGCTCCACCAGTACGCCGAGCATCCGGGGGCCCGCCACGCGCTGGCGGAAGCCGCGAAGTCCTCAGACCCAGAAGTCGTGCGGGCCGCGGTGGGAAACAGCCCGCCCGCCGGGCCGTAATGTCGGCACAAGCGGTCAATTTCCTCACCGCACTGGCGCAGTCGTTGTCGGCGCTCGGGTTGTATCCCGAGGGGCACCAGTCACGGGAACGGGCGCTCGACATGGTCTACCAGCGCCTGCTCGATCTGGTCGCCGACGATCCGGCCCCGTCCTTTCTCTTCCTCGGCGACGAGGTGGCGTACCGCAACCGCCCCCTTCCCGAGCTGCGCGATTGGGGGTGGAGCAGCCGGTTCGTGGGCATCGGTGTGCAACGACTCGAGATCGACCCGTCCGCGACGCGGGACGAGCTGGAGGACCTCCTGGACGAGGTGCTCGCGCGCCTGAATCTGCGCGCCGTCGACACGAGCGAGATCCGCCAGATGCGCCAGGCCGGCATCCGGTTTGGGCGGGTGGGCCTGCGCGACCAGGACCGCCCCGCGGCGGCCTTCGCGGACCTCACCACTGCGACGATCGACTTCACGCTCGGCGAGGAAGCCGAGACGATCCGTTGGCTGCACCAGGAGATCACGTCCAAGCGTGAGCTCCCGCTGATCGAGGCCGAGGCGGTGGTGCGCTCGCTGACGGTGGCGATGCACGGGGACCAGGAGCTCCTGGTCCCGTTGCTCAAGCTGCGGCGGTTCGACGAGTACACCACCACGCATGCCTTGAACGTCAGCGTGTTGGCGATGGCGCTGGCCGAGTGGATCGGGCTCGGGAATCGCGACGTGCGCGCGTTCGGCGTGGCCGGGTTGTTGCACGACCTCGGGAAGGTCAACATCCCGATCGAGATCCTGAACAAGTCCGGCAAGCTGACGGCCGAAGAGCGGTTGATCATGAACCAGCACCCCGTCGACGGCGCGCGCCTCATCGCGACGGCTGAGTCAGAGCTGGACCTCGCGGCCGTGGTGGCGTACGAGCATCACGTGATGCTCAACGGCGGTGGGTATCCAACGTTCCAGTTTGCTCGCGACTGCCACTATGCCTCAAAGCTCGTCCACGTATGCGACGTGTACGACGCGCTCCGCACGGACCGCCCGTACCGCGACGCGTGGCCTTCGGAGAAGGTCCTTGCCTACCTGGAGGAGCGATCCGGCCTCGAGTTCGACGGCGTGATCGCCCATACCTTCACGAAGATGATTTGGGAATGGGAGCCGCGCGAAGTCGTCCAGGAGGACGAGCCGCTGCCGGCGTGACGCGGCTCAGACCAGCTCGAACGAAAGCTGCTCGGCCGGCGCCACCGCAAACGTGGGCAGGGGACGATCCTGCAGCGCCACGAGCACGCGGCCTCTGAACCCGCTGGCGCCCAGGGCACGCCGCACGGCGCGCAGCGCCAGGCCCGGCCGGTTGCACGCGTCGCTCACGTGGGCGAGCACCACCGTGCGGAGGCCCGGATGGCAGAGCGCGGCGAGCAGCGTGGCGGCGGCTGTGTTCGAGAGGTGGCCGCCGGGGCCGGCGATGCGCCGCTGCACCGAGGCGGGGTAGGGGCCGGCGCGCAGCAACGCATCGTCGTGATTGGCTTCCACCACCAGGCAGCCGGCGTGCCGGAACAAGTGCCGGAGCGATGCCGGCGGCCGGCCGAGGTCGTAGGCCACCCCGAGCGTCCGCCCTCGGCCGTCCCGCACGGCAACGCACACCGGCTCGGCGGCGTCGTGCGCCGTGCGGCAGGCGCGCACGGTAAACGGACCGATCGGGACGTCTTCGTCGAGCCGGAGGGGGACGGTCACGGCGTCCCGGAGGCGGCGCGTCATGGCCCGGAGCGTGCCGCGGGAAGCATAGACCGGGCAACCGAAGCGGCGCGCCAGCCCCGCGGCACCGCGTGCGTGGTCGCCGTGCTCGTGCGTGAGGAACACGCCGGCCAACGTCGACAAGTCGAGCCCGACCCGGCGCGCGCGGCGCACCAATGCACGGGCGCCGAAGCCGGCGTCCACCAACAGGGCGCGCCCGTCGGTCTCGAGCGCCAGCGCGTTGCCGCGGCTACCGGATCCCAGAACCGTGACGTTCATCGCGCGACGGCGTGATCGTAGATCGCGGCGAGCGAGGCCCTGACCGCGTCGGTGACGTCCACGTTGCGGCGGGGGAGCGTGCGGCTCACCACCGTGAGGAAGCCGTCCCGCTCGACGCGAGCGCCGTCCTGGCCCCACGCGAACGGCGGCACGTACTTGGGCGGCCGCACCGCGCCGAACACGTTGGCACCGGTGCCCACCACCGTCCCCGTGTCCAGCAAGGTGCCGATCGCCGTCTTGGCATAGTCGCCAAACAGGGTGCCGAGAAACTGCCGCCCCGTCTCGAGGCGCTCCCCGGCCACGGAGAGGCGGACGGAGCCGTACGTGTTCTTCAGGTTGGATGTCGTCGTGCCGGCCCCGAGGTTGACCCACCTGCCCACGACGGAATGCCCGAGAAATCCGTCGTGCACCTTATTACCGTAGCCAAGCAACACGGTGGACTGCATCTCCCCGCGGACCTTGCACCGCGGGCCGATCGAGCAGTGGCGGATGAGCCCCCCCTGCACCAGCGTGCCGGGACCGACGTAGACGGGGCCTTCGAAGCGGGTGCCCCCCTTCACGTACGCGTGCTGCTCGACGACCACCGCGCCCTCCCGGACGTCGAAGGTGACGCCGGGCTCCACGAGAGCGCCGAGCAACACGACGTCGGCCGGGTCGCCGATCACGACGGAGGCGTCCGGAATCTCGTCGCCGCGCTCATGCGTGAAGTCGGCCGCGTCCGCCACGAGCAGGTGCTCGAGGGCGGTCAAGAGATCGAAGGCGCCGTGCAGCAGCATCCCGTCGATGGGCACTTCGTCCGGATACGCCGCGTTGGCTGTCCACGTCGCTCCGGCGGGGACGCACCATCCGACGGTCTCGCCGTCATTCACCAGGCGCGCCGGCGCGTCCGGCAGCGGCATGGGCTCGCCCGACGGGGCGAAGTCGGAGCGTCCCACCACCGCCGGGCCGGGAATGGGTCCGGGCGGGGTGACCGCAGGGGCCCCTTCCTCCGCGAAGTCGCGGAGGTGCGGCGCCGCTGCGATCGACTTGGTCTCGCCGCCCGAAACGGCTTCCCAGCGCTCGCGGATCAACCACGCACCCGCGCGTAGCTCCGCGATGGGCCGGCAATCGCCGAACGGATACCAGGCGGGGCCGAGCGGGGGATCGATGAGGTGGACGTCGGTCATCCGGCGGCCTCACGCAGCGACGGCGGCAGCGCTTCCAGCAGCGGCTTCAGGTTCGCCGCGCGCTCGCGGGTGGTCACGAGCGTCACCCCACCGGTCCGCACGACGACGAGATCGCGGACGCCGTCCACCACGAGCGCGCCCTCGTCCGACCACAGCACGCAATCGTGCGTGTCGAACGCGGTGACGTCGCCGACGGTGACGCTCCCGGTCGCGTCCCGGCCGCGCACGCGCAGGAGCGCCGACCAGTTGCCCACGTCGTCCCACGGGAACCGTCCAACGACCACCGCCACGCGGCGGCTGCGCTCAAAGTGGGAGACGTCGACGGTAATCGGGGTGACCGCCTCGAAGAAGCCGGCCACGTCGCCGGCCGCCAGCCGGTCGAGGTGCGGCGCCAGCTCGGGGGCCACCGCCCGCGTTTCGTCGAGGAAACAGCGCCCGGTCCACGCGAACAGGCCGCTGTTCCACAAGGCGCCCTCGGCGAGCAGCGCGGCCGCACCGGCTTCGTCGGGTTTCTCGACGAAGCGGCGCACCCGGTGCGCGTCGCCGTCCAACGGTTCACCGGGGACGACGTATCCGTAGCCGGGGTCGGGGCGGGTGGGGACGACACCCACGGTGACGAGCACGTCGCCGGTTTCGGCAATCTCCAATGCGCGGCGGGCAGCCGCGCGAAACTCGTCGTCGTTGCCGACGTACCAGTCGGCGTGCAGCGAGAGAACGGACGCGTCGGGATCGCGCTGCCGCGCCGTGACCGTCGCCCAAGCGAGCGCAGGCGCGGTACCCGCCGCCTTCGGCTCACCCAGCACGTTCTCCGCGGGCACCTCCGGCAGGAGCGCGCGGACGGCGTCCACCAGGTCGCCGCCGGTGAGCACGAGCACGCGTTCAGGGGGGATGAGACCGGCGAGCCGGCTCACGGCCTCGACCAAGAGGGGACGCCGCCCGGTCAGGGCCAGGAGCTGTTTGGGCCGGTGCGGCGTGGACAACGGCCAGAAGCGGGTGCCCGATCCGCCGGCGAGGACCGCGGCCCAGCGGCTCACGCCGCCTCGGGACAGCCGAGGGCGCACCATGCGAACGAACGGCGCGCTGGACGGTACGAAGAACGGGGGTGGGACGGGCGCGGAAACACGCGCAGTCCCTCAGAGCAGCTCGGCGATCGCCGTCCGGTGGCGATGCAGCTCGTGCAGGAGGCCGCCGATGTTGGTCTTGGGTTTGAAGAACATGGCGAGCAGCGCTTCGCCCGTGAGCTCGGTGACGAGGACGAGTCCGTGAGCGTACTCGACGACACCCGTCGCGAACCCGCCCCGGCTGGCGGCCGTGCCCAACTCCCGGCAAGCTTCCGCGACGCCGGGTACGAGGGCGGCGAGGCCGTCCGCGTCCATACCGTCCTTCGTGTGGGCGTCGATCGTCAGGCCATCGCGGCCCGCGACGACGACGGCTTCGACGCCGTCGCGGCGCGCGAGCGCCTGGACGACCTCACGGATGGTCGGCATCGCGGCCAAGCTAGGGAGCGCCTGTCGGCAAGTCAAGCGAACTCGGCGGGTTGACCGCCTCTCGGTGTCAAACTAATGTTCCAGCCACTCCCGTGACGCGTATATCCTTTCGGCACTTCTTGTTGGCAGCCTCCACGGCGCTGGTGGCGGGCGTCGCTCTGACGTGCGGCGATCCCCTCGGACTGCCGCCCGTGCAGCGCGCAAACGAGATCGACACGACGACGCTCTTTGCGCTGCAAGGAACGGACATCGCCGCGCCGAGCGGGTTCGACATCGTGAACGCGAGCCGCAGCCGGACCGATCTGGCACAACCGTTCGACATGGCGTTCGACATCGACGCGGACGATCGGGCGTTGTTGTTTCCCGCTGCAGCGCTGGGGCTCGTCACCGAGGCGGCCCTGCAGGAGACCAACCAGGCGTTCGGCGCGATCAATCGCGCCCCCACCGATGGGTACCAGAGCGACAGCGCGCTCGTGCTGCGGCAGGGATTGGTCTTCCTCGCTCGCTCCCGGGCGGCGTCGCAGTTCTGCTCGTTCCTCGGCGCCATTCCGCGCTTCGGCAAGTTCCGTGTACTGGCCATCGATCAGACCGCGCGCACCGTGACCCTCGAGCTCCTCGTCAACGTGAACTGCGGGTATCGGAGCCTCGATACCGGCGAGGTGAACGACTGACGCGGTGATCGACATCCGGCAGGTCCGTGAGGCGCCCGACACGCTGCGGGAGGCCCTGCGGCGACGGGGGCGCCGCGATGCAGACGAGGTCGTGGCGACACTCGCCAACCTGGACGCCAAGCGACGCACCATCCTCCAGGACGTCGAGCAGCGCAAGTCGGAGCGCAACCGGGCCTCCGAGGAGGTCGCGCAGCGCAAGAAGCGCGGCGCGGACGCCGCCCCGCTGATCGCCGAGCTCAAGGATCTCAGCGACTCCATCAAGACGAAGGACCAGGCGCTCCGCGACGTGGACGCCACGTTGCGAGAGCGCCTGCTCTGGATCCCCAACATTCCCCTGCCCGACGTGCCTGAGGGCGACGCGTCGGCCAACCGGCTCGAGCGCAGCTGGGGAGAGCCGCCGCGCTTCTCGTTCGCGCCGCGCCCGCACTGGGACCTCGGCCAGGCCCTCGGCATACTCGATCTGGCCCGCGGCGCGAAGCTGTCCGGGAGCGGGTTTCCCCTGTTCCGTGGCGCCGGCAGCCGATTGATACGTGCGCTGCTGCAGTTCATGTTGGATTTGCACACGCGCGAGCATGGATACGAGGAGGTTTCCACGCCGTATCTCGTCACGGGCGAGACGGCCCAGGGGACCGGACAGCTACCCGCGTTCGCCGACGAGATGTACACCACGCGTGACGGCCTCTACCTCGTGCCCACGGCCGAAGTCCCCGTAACGAACATTCACCGCGACGAGATCCTCGCGGCGGACGAACTCCCGAAGGGCTATACCGCGTACACCCCCTGCTTTCGGCGCGAGGCGGGGGCCCACGGCAAGGATACCCGCGGGTTGATCCGCGTTCATCAGTTCGACAAGGTCGAGCTGGTGCGGTTCACCCGGCCGGAGGCGTCGGCGGCGGAGCTGGAGACCCTGACGCGGCATGCCGAGGCCGTGCTGCAGCGCCTCGAGATCCCGTACCGGGTGGTCACGCTTGCCACGGGCGACATGGGATTCGCCAGCGCCAAGACCTATGACCTCGAGGTGTGGGCGGCCGGGGTGGGGGCATGGCTGGAGGTGTCGAGTGCCAGCACGTTCACCGATTTTCAGGCCCGGCGCGCAAACATTCGGTACCGTCCCGCTGCGGACGCGAAGCCAGAATACGTGCATACGCTCAACGCATCGGGCGTGGCGTTCCCGCGCACCCTGATCGCGCTGCTCGAGAACAACCAAGCGGAGGACGGCAGCGTGCGGATTCCCGAGGCCCTCGTTCCATACCTGGGTGTGGACCGCCTCACGCCCCGTGGCACCCCGTAGGCTCAGCCGGCGACTCCGGCGGGCGGGCCCCGAGCTCGTCCTGACCCTCGTGGTGGTCTTCGCAGCGGTGTCCTTCTGGCAGTCGTGGGACATGGCCGCGTACCTGCGGCGGGAGGCGCGCGACACGTCGCGGATTTTCGGCCGCGTGGTCGCGGTGCTCGCCAGCCCGAGCCCCGACGAGAGCGCGGCGATGCTGCTGAGCCTCAATGCCGCCATCCGCGAGTCCGGCCTGCCCATGGTGATCACCGGCGAAGACGGCGTGCCGACGCTCACCGCGAACGTACCGTATCCGGTGGGCGACCCGCGGCTGCTCGCGCTGGTCCGCGAGCTGGATCGGGACAACCCGCCCATCGAGATCCCGGAAGTCGGACAGCAGATTCATTACGGCGCGCTGCCCATCCAACAGCGCCTCATGTGGCTCACGCTGCTCCAGGTCGGCATCCTGTTCACGGCGGTGGCCCTGGGGGTCTGGGCGTACCGCACGTCGGTCAAGCGGGAGCGCGACCTGTTGTGGGTCGCCATGGCGCGCGAATCCGCCCATCAGCTCGGCACGCCGCTGATGAGCGCCGATGCCTGGGTGGATCGGCTCGCGGAGGGCACCACGCCGCCGGCCGAGATCGCCGCGCATCTCCGAGCCGACCTGGAACGCCTGCAGCGCGTGGCCCGCCGCTTCGAGCGGATCGGGCGGCCGGCGCGGCGCGACCGGGTGGCGCTGGGGGCGCTCGTGGAGCGCGTGGCGGCGTACTTTCAGCCGCGTCTGCCGCGGCGCGCCCACGCCGTCACGCTCGCCGTGAGGGCGCCCGAGGCGGGTCCCATGATCAGCGCCGATCCGGTGTTGCTCGAATGGGCCGTGGAGGCCCTCGTGCGGAACGCGCTCGACGCCTTGAGCGGCCGCGGCGGGACGATCGCCCTCACCGTGCAACGCCGCGGCCGCGACGCGACGATCACCGTGTCGGACGACGGGCCGGGGATTCCTCCTTCCGTCCGGGCCTCGCTGTTCGAGCCGGGTGTGTCCACGAAGCCGGGTGGATGGGGGATCGGGTTGGCCCTGGCGCGCCGCATCGTGGAGGACGTGCACCGCGGGCGCCTCGACCTCGCGAGCGGGGGGAGCGGCGCGACGTTCGTCGCCACCCTGCCGGTGGCGCCGGACCCGGAGCCGGACGGCGACGATGCGTGACGTGCCACTCAACGAGGCGCAGCGCCGCGCCGTGGAGCATCGCGGCGGACCACTCCTGGTGCTCGCCGGGGCCGGTTCGGGAAAGACCTCGGTGCTCACCGCCCGGCTCGCCTATCAGGTGGATCGACACGGCATCCCGCCGCAGCGCATTCTCGCGGTCACCTTCACCAACCGCGCCGCCGCCGAAATGCGTCGCCGCGTCACCCACCTCCTCGGGAAGGAGCCGGTGGGACTGTGGATCGGGACGTTTCACTCGCTGTCCGCGCGGCTGCTACGCCGCGAGGCAGCGCGCCTCGGGTTCACTCCCGGCTTCACGATCTACGACGAGGCCGACCGGCTGTCGCTGATCAAGCGAATCCTCGAAGAGCGGGGGCACGGTCCGCGCTCGTTTCCGCCCCGGCAGATCCAGTCGATCGTCTCCGCCGCGAAGAACAAGCTGATCACGGCGGCGGAGCTGGCGGCAAGCTCGGACGATCGATTCACGCGGGTCGCCGCAGAGACGTTTCACGTCTTGCAGCAGGCGCTGGCGCGCGCCAACGCGATGGACTTCGACGACCTGCTGCTGCATCCGCTCACGCTCTTCCGCGAGCACCCGGACCGGTTGGCCTACTACCAGCAGCGGTTCGACAGCATCCTGGTGGACGAGTTCCAGGACACGAACCGCGCGCAGTACCTGCTGATCCGCCAGCTCGCCGAGCGTCACCGGGAGCTGTGCGTCGTCGGGGACGACGATCAGTCGATCTACAGCTGGCGCGGCGCGGACGTGCGCAACATGCTTGACTTCCAGCACGACTTCGGCGAAGCCGAGCTGGTTCGGCTCGAGCAGAATTACCGGTCGACCCAGCCGATTCTCGACGCCGCGAACGCGGTGATCGCCGAGAACCGCGACCGGCTCGGCAAGACGCTGTTCACGGCGCGCGGCGGCGGCGAGCCGCTCGTCGTGACCACCGCGGGCGACGAGCGGGACGAGGCGGAGTGGATCGTAGGGGAGCTGCGCGAGCGGGCGGTGGCGGAGCAGGTGGGTTATCCCGAGATGGCGGTGCTGTATCGCACCAACGCCCAGTCGCGCGCGCTCGAGGAGGCGTTCCGGCGCGCCGGCGTGCCGTACCGGATCGTCGGCTCGGTGGGGTTCTACGAGCGGCGCGAGGTGAAGGACCTGATCGCCTACCTGCGGCTGATCGTGAATCCCGCCGACGACGAGGCGTTCGTTCGTGCGGTCCAGGTGCCGAAGCGCGGCATCGGCATCACCAGCCTCAAGGCCCTGCAAGATGCGGCGGGAGACTGGAAGCAGTCGCTCCTCGAGACGGCGGCCACGGCCGATCGGATCGGCGCCCTCCGGAGCCACCCTACCCGGGCGCTCCAGGAGTTCGCGGCGCTGATCCAGCGGTTTCGCCGCGATCTCGCGGGAGCGACCCCCGCCGAGCTGCTCGAGCGCGTCCTGGCCGATTCCGGGTACGTGGAGCACCTGACGGCGGAAGGTCCCGAGGGCATGGAACGGCTGGAGAACGTACGGGAGCTGGTCGCGGCGGCCGCCGACTGGTCGGAGGAGGTGGACAGCGACGACTCGTCGTCGCCGTTGGAGCGCTTCCTGACCAACTCGGCGCTCACGGAGTCGTCCGATCGCTCGGGCGGCGATCCCAACGGCGTCACCCTCATGACGGTGCACACCGCCAAAGGCCTGGAGTGGCCGGTCGTGGCGGTCACCGGGATGGAGGAGGGATTGTTCCCGCTCAGCCGCGCACTAGACACCGCGGAGGGGCTGGAGGAGGAGCGCCGGCTGGCGTACGTCGCGATCACTCGCGCCCGCGATCGAGTGTACGTGACGTGGGCGCGGGCACGGCGGCGCGGCGGGCAGCTGCTTCCAGGGGCGCCATCGCGATTCCTCGAGGCGCTGCCGCGCTCCGTGGTGGAGGAGCGGGCAACGGGCGGCGTGCTCAGCGATTTTCGCGCGCGCACGCGCCGCGCCGGCCGGGTCGAGCAACGTCATCGGGGATGGGTGTCCACCCCCAGCACCCCGTCGTACGACGTCGGCATTGAGTCGCAGGACGCGCCGCGATACGTGAAGGGGGAGCGCGTGCGCCACCGCAGCTTCGGCTCGGGGACCATCCGGGCCCTGGACGGCCACGGCCGGGCGTTGAAGGTGCTCGTGGCGTTCGACGACGAGACCGTTGGCACGAAACAGCTCCTGGTTGCCTACGCCGGCCTGGAGCGCGACTGGGAGAGCGCGTGACGAGGCTCGACCGCCCCGCGCTCGAGCGCCTCGCCGCCCTCGCAGCGCTCGACTTGGACGAGGAGCAGATCCCCACGCTGCTCGAGCAGATCGATCGGATCCTCGAGTACGCTTCCGCCTTGGGCGACCCGGAAGGCCCGGACGACGCGGTCGAGCGCCCCTGGCTTCCCCGCATACTCCCCCCACCGCGGCCCGATGCCGCGCGACCGCCGACCGCGGCGCCGCTCGATCCCCGCACCTTCGCGCCGGCGCTGCGCGGCGGGTGGTTCGTGCTACCGAAGCCCGGCGGCATGGCCGAGGAGTGACACCGCCACCGGGTGCGACGGCGGTCGCCGACGCCATCGAGGCCGCGGAGCGATCCGGATTGAACGCGGTGCTGTCGTTCGACCGGGCCGCGTTTCTCGACCGCGCCGCCCGGCCGGTCGACGGGCCGCTCGCCGGCACGGCCGTGGCGGTCAAGGACAACATTTGTACGCTCCGCGAGCCCACCACCTGCGCCTCGCGGATGCTCGAGGGATACCGGTCGCCGTACGCGGCGACCGTGGCAGACCGCCTCGAGGCCGCGGGAGCGGTGATCGCCTGCAAGACCAATCTCGACGAATTCGCGATGGGGGCGTCCACCGAGCACTCGGCGTTCGGCCGCACGCGGCACCCGGACGATCCTACGCGCGTCCCCGGCGGGTCGTCAGGCGGATCGGCCGCGCTCGTGGCGGTAGGCGCCGTCGAGGTGGCGCTCGGCTCCGAGACCGGGGGGTCGGTGCGCCACCCCGCGGCCTTCTGCGGCGTGGTGGGGCTCAAGCCCACCTACGGGCGCGTCTCGCGCTTCGGGCTCGTGGCGTTCGGCAGCTCGCTCGATCAGGTCGGCGTGCTCGCCAGCTCGGTGCGGCGCGCAGGAGAAGTCCTGGCGGTCATCGCCGGACGCGACCCGAAGGACGCCACGTGTGCCGCCATCGACGCTCCGGCGCCGCCGGCGGCGGCCCTGCCCGCGGACCTTGCGGGATGGACCGTCGGCATGCCGGTGGAGTACCAGCCGGCCGGCCTCGAGCCCGGCGTGCGCGTCGGCCTGCGACTCGCCGCCGACCGGCTGCGTGACGCCGGTGCGTCGGTGCGAGACGTCTCCCTGCCGCACACCGCCCTCGCGCTGCCCGCGTACTACGTGATCGCCCCCGCCGAAGCGAGCGCCAACCTCGCGCGGTTCGACGGCGCGCGCTACGGGCTCCGCGCGGTCCCGCCCGGCGCCACCGCAGAAGCCATGTTCCGCGCGTCCCGCGGCCGCGGCTTCGGCGCGGAAGTGCGGCGGCGGATCCTCATCGGCACGTTCGTGCTCTCCGCCGGCTACTATGAGGCATATTATGGGCGGGCCACGCGGGCGCGCGCGCGCGTTGCCGGAGACTTCGACCGGGTGTTCGCGAGCGGCATCGACCTCCTGCTTACGCCTACCACGCCCACCACCGCGTTTCGCGCCGGCGAGAAGCTCGCCGACCCGGTAGCCATGTACCGCACCGACGCGTTCGTCTCGCCGGCGAACCTGGCGGGCGTCCCGGCCGTGTCGCTCCCGGCGGGGCGGAGTCGCGGCCTCCCGGTGGGCGTGCAGCTCATCGCCAAGCACTTCGACGAGGAGCGCCTGCTGCACGCGGCGCGCGTGCTGGAGAGCCGCTGCGATCCAGCGGCGGAGCTCGCATGACCTGGGAGACCGTCATCGGCCTGGAAGTGCACGTCCAGCTGGCCACCCGCTCCAAGCTCTTCTGCGACTGTCCCACCGACTTCGGCGCCGATCCCAACCGCCACGTGTGCCCGGTGTGCCTCGGTCTGCCCGGCGCGCTGCCGGTCCCGAACCGCGAGGCCGTGCGGCTGGCGGTTCGTGCGGCGCTTGCCATCGGCAGCACGGTGCACGAGGAGAGCATGTTTGCCCGGAAGCACTACTTCTACCCCGACCTGCCCAAGGGCTACCAGATCTCACAATTCGACCGCCCGCTGGCCACCGGGGGCGCGGTCGACATCGATGGGGCGGATCCCGGCAGGCCCGTCCGGCTGCAACGGCTCCACCTCGAGGAGGACGCGGGCAAGTCCGTGCATGATCGGTTCCCGGGCTTCACCGCGGTCGATTTCAACCGTTGCGGCGTCCCGCTCGTCGAGATCGTGACTGAGCCCGATCTGCGGTCGCCGGGCGAGGCTCGCGGGTTGCTGACGGCGCTGAAACAGATCCTCGAATACGTCGCCGTGTCCGACTGCAACATGGAGGAGGGAAGCCTCCGGGTGGACGCGAATCTGTCCGTACGACGCCCCGGCGAGCCTCTCGGGACCAAGCAGGAAGTGAAGAACATGAACTCGTTCTCGGCGGTCGAACGGGCGCTCGAGGCGTTACGCGACCTTCAGGTCACGACGCGCGATGCCGGCCGCCCGGTCGAGCAGGCCACCTACAGCGCGGCCACGGGAACGCTCCGGGTGATGCGGCGCAAGGAAGAGAGCCACGATTACCGCTATTTCCCCGACCCGGACCTTCCGCCGATCCAGCTGGGCCGCGCCGGGATCGACGTCGCAGGGGAACGGCGCGACCTGCCGGAGCTCCCGGCGGCCCGGCGCCGGCGCCTGGCCGACCGATACGGTCTGTCGGCGTACGACGCCGCGGTGCTGACGGGCAGCAGGGTGTTGGCGGACTACTACGAGAGTGTGCTCGCGGCGGGGGCCGATCCGAAGGAGGCGGCCAACTGGGTGATGGGACCGGTGCTCGCCGACGCCAAGGAGGGGAGCGGCGCTCCGCGCGTGCCGGCCGAACGTTTGGCGGCTGTGATCGGCGCCGTGGCGGACGGCACGCTATCGCAGCAGGCGGGGAAGAAAGTCTTCGCGGCGATCGCGCTGCGCGACGAGGATCCGCGCCAGGCGGCCGCGCGCCTCGGCCTGGTGCAGGTGCGCGACGACCGACTGGCGGGCTGGGTGGATCAGGTCGTCGCGGCGAACCCCGATGCCGTGCGGCGGCTGCGCGACGGTGAATCGAAGGTGGCGGGCTTCCTGATGGGGGAGATCATGAGCGCGTCCGGCGGGCGGGCCGACCCGCGCGAGGCGCGGCGCCTACTCGAGGAGCGGCTCGGGTGACGCTCCGGGCGTGCTCTGCTCTCGCATCCTGCCACGCCACGGGCGCTGCGCGTCCGACGTCTCCCAGTAGGGGAGCTGGTAGTCGGGGAGCCCGAAGTGCTCGTCGGCCAGCTCGGCCAACCGGTCGCGGTCCGACGGGATCCGCGTCTTCATCACGTCGAGCCGCATCCGCTTCGCCAGCCGGAGCGACGCTTCGCCAGAGGGATCGAGCTTGCGGGCCTTGCCGTTCCCGCCCCCCAACGTCTCCATGACCAGCTGGAAGGCGACACCCATGTGACGCTCGACCGCGCGATCGCTCAGGTCCCAGCGGCTCGCCTCCGCGAGGATGCGGAAGGCGCGCTGCCAGCTTTGCGTCTCGGTGATGCCGACCATGCCGCGGAACAGCCGGCGGCTGGTGCGGACGGAGAATATGGTAGGCGCCAGGATGCGGTCGAGATGGGCGTCGGCCGCGCCGTGATCCAGCCGGATGATGTCCATCGCGGTGCGCGCGTAGTGGTCGCCAACGTGCGTCTCGAAGCGGCTTTCCCAGTACGAGTGGCCGATCGCGACGGTCGTGGAGGTCACCACGAGTTGGCGCGGCACGAAGAAGTTGTGGGCGACGGTGTCGGCGGCGAGGTGCGCGAGATAGCCGAGCGCGAATGCCCGCAGGGTGTCGGTCTCGGCGAGGTCGTGGATCTGATGGCCCACGTGCCAGGAATGGCAGTGGCGCCCCACCGGAGCGTACTTCTTGGCCACCGATGTGTCGGCGGCGATGTTGCCGTAGAGGAAGTCGTACGGGAACGCGCGCAGCAGATCCGCGATCGACGCCGGGAGCTGGTGCAGGTTCGCCAGCACGGACTCGCCGATGAAGATGTGGGTGCCCGGGGTCCATGCGTGCGCCACCGACGGCGCCAGCACGAGAGCCAGCACCGCGAGCGCGACCCCTGCCGTCACCCGGCGCAGCACCACCCTCAGCGGCTCCGGCCGAGAAACGCGCGCTTCATCTTGCGGAACACCCGGGTGCCGCGCCGCGTCGTGCGGAGGGCGGAGGCGATGTCCAGCGCCGTGTCCTCGATCTCTTCCTGAACCACCTCCACCAGCGCATCGAGCTCCTGGAGCCGGCGCTCGACGTTCCGGCCCATGCGCCGCGCCCCATCCCGCAACTCGTCGGCGGTCTCGGCGAACTCCTCGACCTCCCGACGCACGAGAGACACGACCTTCGCCGAGTCTTCCAGAATGCCCTTGGAGGCCTCGAGGGTGGGCCCGGCCTCGCGCTCCAGCCAGACGGCCAGCCGCTCCAGATGGAGCATCGTGGCGGTGAGGCGTCTCATCCATACCAGTCCGAACGCGCCACCGGCCACCACGGTCAGCGCGATGAGCGCGGCGGAGATCGCAGTGATCACGGCCGGCCAGCCGATCATGGAGCGTTACTCCGGAAAAGAGTCAACACGTTGCTCACGCTTCACCTCCGCACGATGGTGCCACGTCCGCCGTCGCCGACGGCGCCCCCGCCTCGAGCATGCTGTCGAAAGTCGTTTGGGAACGGAGGCGGGCGCGGGGTCCTGTACGGGGACGGGACTGGCCGGGACGCCGGGATCGCAAGTTACCCAAGTTTCCGCGTGCCCGATCATGGTGTCAAGCGCGCGCTTGCGCGGGTTCCCGGGCTCCCATATGGTTCGCCGCACCATGCCCCAGTGCTTCCGGGTGACCGGCGGCGTCCCCCTGCGCGGCGCCGTGCGCCCCGCGGGGAACAAGAACGCCGCACTCCCGATTCTCGCCGCTACGGTGCTCGCGGACGGACCGTGCGAGGTGGCCAACGTCCCCCACATCCGGGACGTCGAGTCGCTCATCGAGCTGCTGGAGCAGCTCGGGGCCGCCTGCACGTGGCGCGACACCCACACCCTGCTCGTCGATCCGTCGGGCCTGACCAACCGCCGCCTCGATCCGGCCCTGTGCGCCTCCCTGCGCGCGTCGGTCCTCCTGGCCGGCCCGCTGCTGGGTCGGTTCGGGAGCGTGACCCTGCCGCCTCCCGGCGGGGACGTCATCGGCCGGCGGCGGCTCGACACCCATTTTCTGGCGTTCGAGGCGCTGGGAAGCGAGGTCACGATCGGGGCGGAGTACCACCTCGAAGCCCGCACGCTCGAGGGCGCCGACATCTTCCTGGACGAGCCGAGCGTGACGGCCACCGAGAACGCGCTCATGGCCGCCACGAGCGCCGCCGGACGCACCATCCTGCGGAACGCCGCCTCGGAGCCCCACGTGCAGGACCTGGCGCGCGCGCTCCTGGCGATGGGGGCGCGGATCGACGGGATCGGAACCAACGAGCTGACCGTCGAGGGCGGCCACACCCTGCGCGGCGCGCGTCTCGAGATCGGCCCGGACCCCGTCGAGGTCGGCAGCTTCATCGGGCTCGCGGCGGTGACGAACGGCGAGATCGTGATCGAGGGTACCCGACCCGACGACCTCCGCAGCATCCTGCTCAACTTCGGCCGGCTCGGCGTGCGGCCCCGCTTCGACGGCGATCGGCTCATCGTCGAGGCCCATCAAGAGCGCCGGATCCAGCCGGACCTCGGCGGGCACATCCCCAAGATCGAGGATGGGCCGTGGCCCGCCTTCCCCGCGGACCTCACGTCGATCGCCGTGGTGGTCGCGACCCAATGCGAGGGCATGATCCTCGTGTTCGAGAAGATGTTCGAGTCGCGGCTGTTCTTCGTGGACAAGCTCGTGGGATTGGGCGCGAGGCTGCTGCTCTGCGATCCGCACCGGGTCGTGATCTCCGGTCCTTCGCCCCTGCGCGGCGGGATCGTGGAGAGCCCGGACATCCGGGCCGGCATGGCGATGCTGCTCGCGGCGCTCGCCGCGGAGGGGGACAGCGTCATCCACAACATCGGCCAGATCGACCGGGGATACGAGGCGATCGATCGGCGGCTGGGGGCTCTCGGTGCCCAGATCGAGCGCGTCGAGCTGGGGAGCCGCTGATGCAGGACGGCGTTCGGCGGGAAAGCGAATCGCGCGTCGAGTGCGGGGCCCTCTCGCGCTACGAGCTGGATGCCTGGCGGGACCGTTTCGGCATCGTGGCGGGCGTCACCGGGCGGGAGGCCGATTTCCGGATCACGGCGTCGCGGCCCGACGAGTCCGCCCAGGACGGCGCTGCCGGGCTGGGGCGCCTCACGGCGGCGCTCGATGGGTTTGACAGCGTGGCCGCGAGCCGGCAGCGCCATGGGGCCGAGATCGTGGTGCACGAGAAGTCCTCCGCGCTGTGGCTCGGGGACGGCTTCGACGGGCATGTCACGCGCCGCCCCGGGCTGCTGCTCGCCGTGACGGTGGCCGACTGCATTCCGGTCTATCTCGCGCATCCAAGCACCGGCACCGTCGCGCTGCTGCACGCCGGGTGGCGCGGCACGGCCGCCGGGATCGTGGAGCAGGGGATCCGCGCTGTGTGCAATGCGACGGTAGGAGGGCCAAGCGAGATCATAATGCATTGCGGTATAGGCATTTGTGGTGCATGTTATGAGGTAGGACATGAAGTGCGGCAGGCCGTCGGCGGGGAGCGGCGCGTTTCGGGCAACCGCCTGGATTTGCGCCGCGCGCTGGCGGATCGGGCGCGTGCCGTGGGGGTCACGGAGGTAACGGTCAGCTCATGGTGTTCCGCGCACGACCACGACCGGTTCCATTCCCACCGGCTTTCCGGCGGCCGGGACGGACGGATGGCGGCGTACCTCGGGCAGCCGGTGGGTTGAACCTCGGTCGGCGACAGGGTAAGTTACCTGGCGGCGTGTTGTGCGGGCGTAGTCGGCCCGCGTTTTTATTTTGGGTATGGATACCTCCCTGATCACCCTGACGGACGAGATCCGGCGCCGGGTTGCCGCGCTCGGGTTCGAGTTGGTGGACATCCGCCAACGGGGAACGCGGAAGCGCACGGTGCTCCAGGTACGTGTCGACCGACCCGGCGCTGCACCTGGGCGGGGCATCACGGTCGATGAATGCGCCCACGTCAGCCGGGCCCTGGAGCCATGGCTCGACGAGACCCAGCTCCTCGGTCCGCGGTACGTGCTGGAGGTGTCGTCGCCGGGGGTCGAACGTCCGGTGCGGTGGCGCGAGCACTGGGCACGGTTCGTCGGGCACGACGTACGGGTACGCCTCCCCGGCGCGGGTCGCGTCCGCGCGACGATCGTGCGGGTCGCGCCGGACGCCGACGAGGTCGTGCTACGGCCCGAGGGAGCTGGCGAAGACATCACCGTTCCGCTGGACGACGCACGTGACGCCACGCTGGTGGTGGATTGGTCCGCGATGGACTGGACGCCGCACCGCGAGGCCTGACCGAGCATGGATTGAGCAAGGAGCACGGATCGTGAGTCCCGCCGAGGTATTGTCGGCGCTGAAGGAGCTGGCAAACGTGAAGCAGCTCGATCGCGACGAGTTGATCGACCTGCTCAAGGACGGCATCCATGCCGCCCTCGTGAAGCGTTTCGGCCCCAACGTGCGCGCCGAGATCGAGATCGACGATCTCAAGGGGACGATCCGCACCACGGTCTTGAAGACCGTCGTGGCGGAGGTGGAAGACCCCAGCTGCCAGATCGCGCTCGAGGAGGCGCGCTGGGAGGACCCTGATTTCCAGCCGGGCGACGTGCTCGAGGAAGAGGTGCCGTTCGAGCAATTCGGCCGGTTGGCCGTGCAGGCCGCCAAACAGCGGATCATCCAGCGGGTGCGCGAGGGTGAGCGTGCCCGGATTCGGGACGAGTTCGGCCCCAAGCTCGGCGAGCTGGTCTCGGGAGAAGTGCAACAGATCGAGCGCGGACGGATCGTGGTGATGCTCAGCAAGTTTCGCGAGGCGGAGGCGATCATCCCGTATCGCGAGCAGAACCCGCGGGAGCATTTCCACCAGGGGGACGCCATGCGGGCGGTGTTGAAGCGGCTCGAGGAAACGCCCAAGGGACCGCGGCTGATCCTCTCCCGCGCGGACCCCCTGTTCGTCCAGGCGCTGTTCAGGCTGGAGGTGCCGGAGGTGATGCAGAATCTCGTCGAAATCCGGGCGTCCGCGCGAGAGGTAGGCAGCCGAACGAAGATCGCCGTGGTGAGCCGCGACGACTCCATCGATCCCGTGGGGGCGTGCGTCGGGCTCAAGGGAAGCCGGGTGCAGGCGGTGGTCAACGAGCTGGGCGGGGAGCGCATCGATATCGTGCCGTGGTCACCCGACCCGGAGCGCTTCGCGAAGCTGGCCTTGGCGCCCGCCCGTGTGGCCCGGGTGTTCTCGGACCCCGACTCGCGCACCATTCAGGCGATCGTGGACGAAGACCAGCTCTCGCTCGCGATCGGGCGGAACGGCCAGAACGTGCGCCTCGCGTCGGAGCTGACGGGGTGGAAGATCGACCTGTATTCCAGTCGCGAGTGGCTGGAGCGGGGCGGTGAGGGACCATTGTTCGCTCCACTGCCGCCGGAGGACGAGCTGGTGGCCGATGTCCGGCTCAGCGAGTTGAAGGGGCTTCCGCAGGACCTGCTCGAGACGTTGGAGAAGGCCGGCTTGCAGACGCTGCGGGACATCCTGGACCTGGAGCGGGAGGATGTGCTCAAGATCCCGAACATCACCGCCGAGCAGGCCGACGTGCTGATGTCGTTCCTCTCCGAGCTGACCGAGGAGAACGAGGAGAATGCGCCGGCCGCCAAGGCGGCGCCGTCGTCCGAGCGCAAGGCCGGGGGCGGCCAGGAGTCGGAGCCATCACCGGCGGCGTAGTGGCCCCGGCGGGGCTCGGGTTGCTGGGGCTCGGCGCGCGCAGCCGGACGCTCGTCGTGGGCAGCGGCGGCGTGCGAGCGGCGTTGCAGCAGGACGGCGTGGCGCTGGTTGTGACGGCGTCGGATCGGAGCGATCGCACGCGCGAGAAGGTCGAGCGGTTGGCGCTCGCGAAGGGGGTGCCGTGCGTCACCGGCCCGGCCGCGGCCGAGTTGGGCCGGCGGATCGGGCGGCGGACGCCGATTCAAGCGGTCGGGGTGCGCGACCGACGGCTGGCGGCAGGGATCGTCGGAGCGATTCAGGCGAAGGTTGAGGAGGAACGCAGTGACTAAGACGCGGATCCACGATCTCGCGACGGAGTTCGGCATCGAGAGTGGCAAGTTGATCAAGCTGCTCGCGGACATGGGCATTCACGTCCGCAGCCATCTCTCCGCTCTCGACACCGGCCAGGTGGCGCTGGTACGGGCGCGCTGGGAGCGGGAGAAGCGGCGGGACAGCGAGGCCGATGCCAAGCCGAAGGCGCGTCGCCGCCGCACCACGAAGGCGGCCGCGCCGGAGCCGGAAGAGCCGGCCCGCCCCCGGCGGCGGCGGCGGACGGCCGCGGAGGTGGCGGCGAAAGAGGCGGAGGATGAGGCCGCCCGTCTGGCGGCCGAGGTGCTCGCCCAGGCGACGCCGCTGGCCCGGGAGGACAAGCTGGACATTGGCAAGCCCGCCGAACCCAGCATTCAGGAGCGCGCGGCGGCTCTGTTCAGGGAACCCGCGGCCGTCGAGAGGCCCGCGGAGGAGGAGGTCGAGGAACCGGTGACCGCGGCACAGGCGCCGCGAGCCCCGATCGAGGCGCGGGCGGAGCAGCCCGCGGGGCCGGAGATCGCGGCGGGCGCCGGTGGCGCGCCGGCCTCGGTCGAGCAGCCATCCAAACCCGAGCCGTTCATTCCGAAGCGGGTTGCCAGACAGGCCGCGCCGCCCCAGCGCGCGTGGCCGCCCGCGCGGCCCGCGGGTCCGCGCCCCGTGGCGTCCGCCGCGCCCGGTGAGATCGCCGAGGAGCGCCGCCGCGACAAGAAGCGGCGCAAGAAGGGGAAGCGGACCCAGGTGGACCGCGAGGCGGTGGCCGCGAACATCAGCCGCACCCTCGCGTCCATCAAGGGCACTGCGCCGGGGCGCAAGGGGCCGCGGCGCCGCGACGACGAGCCGAGCGCCCGGGCGGTGGCGGAACAGCGCCGCGCGGAGGAGCGCGAGCGCGAGAAGACGCTGGTCCGGGTCAACGAGTTCATCACGGTCTCCGAGCTGTCCGAGAGCCTCGGCGTGCCGCCCACGGAGATCGTGACGTTCTGTTTCAAGGAACTCGGCATGATGGTCACCGTGAACCAGCGGCTCGACTTCGACCAGATCGACCTGATTGCGGGCGAGTTCGGCTTCAAGGCGGTGCAGGAGGAGGAGTACGTTCCGGCCGACGGCGGCGAGGTGGAAGAGGACAAGCCGGAAGACCTGCAGCCACGGCCGCCGGTGGTCACCGTGATGGGTCACGTCGACCATGGGAAGACGTCGCTGCTCGACTACGTCCGCAAGACGAACGTGATCGCCGGCGAATCGGGCGGCATCACGCAGCACATCGGCGCGTACCACGTGGAGCTGTCCAACGGCAAAGGCATCACGTTCCTCGATACCCCGGGCCACGAGGCGTTCACCGCCATGCGCGCCCGTGGCGCGCAGGTGACAGACATCGTCGTCCTGGTGGTGGCCGCGGATGACCAGGTCATGCCGCAGACGGTGGAGGCGATCAGTCATGCCAGGAACGCCGGCGTGCCGCTGGTCGTCGCGATCAACAAGATCGACCTCCCCAACGCCAACGTCGACAAGGTCAAACAGGAGCTGCTGCAACACCAGGTCGTGCTGGAGGAGTTCGGCGGCGACGTCATGGCGCAACCGATTTCGGCGAAGCGGGGCACCGGCGTGGACGTGCTGCTGGACAAGATCCTGCTGCAGACCGAGCTGCTCGACAAGAAGGCGAACCCCGGTCGCGCCGGGCGCGGCACGGTGGTGGAAGCCTCGTTGGATCCCGGGAAGGGGCCGGTCGCAACGGTGCTGGTGCAAGCCGGCACGCTCAAGGTGGGCGAGGATTTCATCTGCGGAAACCTGGCGGGCCGGATCCGCGCCATGCTCGACGAGCGCGGACAGCGCGTGGAATCGGCGGGGCCGTCCATTCCCGTACAGATCCTGGGCTTCGAGGGCGTGCCGCAGGCGGGTGACACGTTCCTGGTGGTCGAGAGCGCCCAGCACGCCCGCGACATCGCGCAGACGCGGCAACGGCTCGACCGCGAGGCGGCGCATCGCCGCTCGTCCCGTGGTGTCTCGCTCGAGGACCTCTCCAAACAGATTGGAGCGGGCGGGACCCAGTCGCTCAACATCATCATCAAGGCGGACCAGGGCGGCCCCGCGGAAGCGCTGGCCGACGCGTTCGCCCAGCTCTCCACGAGCGAGGTCAAGGTGGAGGTCATCCACCGGGGCGTCGGGGCCATCTCGGAGAGCGACGTCCTGCTGGCCAAGGCGGCCAACGCGATCGTCGTGGGCTTCCACGTCCGACCGGACGCGAACGCGCGCGGGGCGGCGGAGCGCGAGAAAGTCGACATCCGCACGTATCGGGTCATCTACGAGGCGCTCGAGGACGTGAAGGCGGCGCTCGAGGGCATGCTCGCCCCCGAGGAGCGCGAGATCGTGCTCGGCGAGGCCGAGGTGCGCCAGATCTTCAAGATCTCGGGCGTCGGCACGATCGCCGGGTGCTTCGTGCGCAACGGCATCATTCGCCGGGGCGCCAAGATGCGCGTGATCCGGGACGGCGTGGAGATCTACAACGGCGGGCTGTCGAGCCTGAAGCGGTTCAAGGACGACGTCCGGGAGGTTCGCGAAGGCCTCGAGTGCGGGATCGGGATCGAGAACTTCAACGATGTGAAGGTGGGCGACGTGCTGGAAGCCTACCAGATCGAGGAAGTCGCCCGGTCGCTCGAGACGGCGGGCTCGCAGCGCGACGCGTGAGGCCGGCCCGCTCGTGGTCGTGGGTGTGCGGACCTGGGAGCTGCACCTGTCGGGGTGCCAGTCGCTCAAGGACAAGCGCCGCATCCTGAAGAGCCTCAAGGATCGGCTGCACCGGCAGTTCAACGTGTCGGTGGCCGAGACCGCGCATCACGAGCTGTGGCAACGCGCCGAACTCTCGTGCGGGGTCGTGGCGCGGGACCGGCGCCAGGCCGAATCGGTGCTGGCGGCCGCCGACGGGCTCGTCGCGCGTGACGGGCTGGCGCGCATCATCGACACCGCTACGAGCTTCCAATGACCAAAGCGCCGCGGCACCGGCCGGAACGGCTCGCCACGCTCATCCAGGAAACCCTCGCCGAGGCGCTCACGACGCAGGTGAAAGACCCGCGCGTCGGCTTCATCACCATCACCGGGGTGCAGGTGACGCCGGAAGGTGCGCACGCGCGCGTGCGGGTGAGCGTGATGGGCACGGCGGAGGAGAAGGCGAGCGCCATGGAGGGACTGGAGAGCGCGCGCGGGTTTCTCCGCACGCATCTGGCGCGCACGCTGTCGCTGCGGACCACGCCGCAACTGCATTTCGATCTGGATCGGGGCCTCGAGCACGCCGCCCGCATCGACGAGATCCTTCACGAGCTCAAGCGCGACGAGACGTCCTCCTGACAAACGGGCTGCTCCTCCTCGACAAGCCGGAAGGCCCGACGTCGCACGACGTCGTGACCCGCGTGCGCCGTGTTCTGGGCGAGCGACGGGTGGGCCACACCGGCACGCTCGACCCGTTCGCCACCGGCCTGCTGCTGGTGCTCGTGGGACGGGTCACGCGCCTCGCCCGCTTCCTGACCGCGCTCGACAAGCAATACACCGGCGTCATCACGCTCGGCGCCGCCACCGAGACGGACGACAAGACGGGCCCGCCCATCGCCACGAGCGAACGGTATCGCGACCTCAGCGACGCGGATCTCGCCGCCGCGGCCGCCGGGCTGGTCGGCACCTACGCGCAGCGCCCGCCCGCGTATTCGGCCAGGAAGGTCGGAGGGCAACGCGCCTACCGGCTCGCCCGGCGCGGGACGCCGGCGGACCTCACGCCGCGCGACGTGCGCGTGCACGCGTTCGCGCTCGGTCTGCGCAACGGCGACTCCGTCCCGTTCCGCACGACGGTCAGCAGCGGGACGTACGTCCGGGCGCTCGCGCGCGACCTGGGAGACGCGCTGGGATGCGGCGCGCATCTCCGCGCGTTGCGGCGCACCGCCATCGGGCCGTTCGACGTCGCCGACGCCGTCTCACTGGACGCCCTCGCGGAGGGGACGGCGTGCCTGCGCGCTCCGCGCGACGCCGTGCGGCACCTGCCCGCGGTGGCCATCGACGCCGCGCGGCGCGCCGACGTACTGCACGGACGGCCGGTCCAGTCGGACACCGGGTACGGCGGTGCGGTGGCGCTGGTCGCCGACGACGAGTTGGTGGCGGTGGCCGAACCGGGCCGCGGCGGCCTCCAGCCCAGGGTGGTACTCGCCGAATGAGCGGAGCGCCCAGGCTGCCGGCGGACGGGCGGGGCACGGTGATCACGGTGGGCAGCTTCGACGGCGTGCACCACGGACACCGGCAGGTGCTCGAGGAGATCGCGGAGCGCGCGCGGCGGGCGGACCGCCGCAGCGTGCTGGTGACGTTCGAGCCGCACCCGCTGGAGGTGGTCAACCCGCAGGCCGCGCCGCCGCTGCTGACGCTCGCGGACGAGCGCCGCGAGATCCTCGCGCAATGCGAGATCGACGTCGTCGTATTCCTCGCCTTCACGCGCGAGCTCTCGCAGTACACGCCGGAGCAGTTCGTGCGGCTGTTGATCGACCGCTTCGCCATGAAGGAGCTCGTGATCGGCTACGACCATGGCCTGGGACGGGGACGGGCGGGCGACGTGAACGTCCTGCGAGCCCTGGGCGAAACGCTGGGATTCGCGGTAGACGTCGTCGCCGAGGTGGACGTGGGGAGCCGGCCGGTCTCTTCGACACTGGTGCGCCGGGCCATTGCGGGCGGCGACCTGAAGACCGCCGAGAAGCTGCTCGGCCGCCCCTACTCTGTGACCGCACCGGTGGTGCGCGGTGCGGGCCGGGGCCGGGATCTCGGGTATCGCACGATCAACCTGGGTCTCGACGACCCGAGGAAACTCCTGCCCCCGGACGGGGTCTACGCCGTGCGGGTGGAATGGCGCCGCGGCACCGCGGGGGGGATGATGCACCAGGGTCCGCGGCCCACCTATGGCGAATCCGAGCGCGTCATCGAAGCGCATCTGTTCGACATCGACGACGACCTGTACGGCGAGCGCGTGAAGCTCTCGTGGGTCGCCCGGTTGCGCAACGTGCGTCGCTTCCCGACCCCGGAGGCGCTCAAAGCGCAATTGGACAATGACTTTACGGCCGCCAGGGCCGCGTTGACACGGTCTCGCGACGTCGGTAGTCATTAGGGCCTTCTGGAGCCAACGTAGAACATGTTCTCGACGATCAAAGGCAGACTGGTCCTCCTTCTCGCGCTCGTCGCGCTCAGCGCGTACTCGCTGATCCCGCGTGATCGCACGATCCGCCTGCGCGACGCGGACGGCCGGATGCGCGACACCGTGGAGCGGCGCGTCCCCCTCAAGCTCGGCCTCGATCTCCAGGGAGGAATGCACCTCGCCATCGAGATCGACGAGTCCGCCGGTCCCAACGTCGATCGGGGCGACGCCCTGGAACGCGTGCTGACGGTGATCCGCAGCCGCGTGGACGAGTTCGGCGTGACGGAGCCGCTCATCCAGCAAGTGGGGGACGATCGAATCGTGGTGGAGCTCGCGGGGATCGTGGATCCGGCCCGGGCCAAACAGATCGTGGAGCGCTCCGCGTTTCTCGAGTTCCGTATCACGGACATGCAGCAACAGTTCGCCAACGCCCTGCCGGCGGTCGACCGGGCGCTCGCCGAAGCGGGGGTGCGGCTCGACGCCGGCGCGGCAGGCGCGGCGACCCCGACGGAGCTGGAACGTTTGCTGGGCACCGATACCACGCAAGAGACGGCCGAGGGGGATACGGCGGCCGCCGACACGTCGGCCGCGCTGGACCAGCCCGGCCCGCTCAGCTCGCACCTGTTTCAGGGGCAGATTCCTGCCGAGTTCCTGGTGCTCGAGGAGCAGTTCCCGAGCGTGGACAGCCTGCTGCATCACCCGGTGGCCCAACGTGCCATGCCTCGCGGCCTGGAGCTGGTTTGGGGCATGGAGCCGACCTCGCAAGGCGGGCGGGCATACCGTGCGCTCTACGCCGTGGAGCGGCGGCCGATCATCACCGGTGAGTACCTGTCGGATGCCCGCGCCACGATGGACCAGGTGAACAATCAGGCGGTGGTGCAGTTCGAGCTCACCCGGGCGGGCGGGCGGGTGTTCCGCCGCGAGACGGGGCGGCACGTGGGGGACTACATGGCCATCATGCTCGACGGCCGCGTCCACCGCCAGCCGCCGGTGATCCGTTCGCAGATTTACCGGTCGGGCCAGATCGAGCTGGGGAGCGCCAGCCTCCAGGAGGCGCAGGATCTGGCGCTCGTGCTGCGGGCGGGCGCGCTGCCCGCGCCCATCCAGATCGTGGAGGAACGCACGGTGGGGCCGAGCCTCGGGCGGGACTCGATTGCCCAGGGGCGCCTCGCCGCAATCGTCGCGGCCATTTCGGTCGTCGTACTGATGATCGGATACTATCGGATGGCGGGCGCCCTCGCGGTCCTCGCGTTGGGATTCTACGGCCTGTTCACGATCGGTGGCCTCGCGATGTTCGGCGCCACCATCACGCTCCCGGGCCTGGCCGGCTTCGCGCTGTCGATCGGTATGGCCGTGGACGCGAACGTCCTCATCTTCGAGCGCATCCGGGAGGAACTGGCCGGGGGAAAGACGGTCCGTCTGGCGGTGGACGCCGGATTCCAGAATGCGCTGTCGGCGATCGTCGACTCGAACGTCACGACCGTGTTGACGGCGCTGTTTTTGTTCCAATTTGGGACGGGCCCGGTGCGCGGCTTCGCAATCACGCTCATCATCGGCATCATCGCCTCGTTCATCACGGCCGTCTTCGTCACGCGCACGTTCTTCCTCATCTGGCTGCAGTTCGGCCGGGCGACCAAGCAACTGTCCATCTGATGATTCGCATCTTCGCCAACGCCGCCTACGACTTCCTTGCCGTGCGCCGCTGGGCGTACGTCATCACCGGGGTCTTCGTCCTTCCCGGCTTGATGATGCTCGGCATTCGCGGACTGAACGAGAGCATCGAGTTCACGGGCGGCACGCTGATCCAGGTGCATGCGCGCGATACGACGATGCGGACGGCGACCATTCGCAGCGCGCTCCAGACGGTGGGGCTGAATCCGGAGATACAGACTTTCGGGGCGCCCAACGAGTTCGTGATCCGGGCGCGGATCGAAGGCGCCACGGATACGGGCACGAGCACCCAGGAAACGCGCGCCCTCGTTGAGCAGGGTCTCGACGCCACGTTCGGGCCGGAAGCCTACGAGATCGTGCGCACGGAGGCGGTGGGACCCAAGGTGGGGAGCGAGCTGCGGCAGAAGGCGCTCCTGGCCATCCTGCTGTCGTTCGGGGCCACGCTCATCTACCTGTGGTTCCGGTTCGAGTGGCGGTTCGGCGTAGCCGCGATCGTCGCCACGGCGCACGACATCCTCGCCACCGTGGCGCTCATCGGCTGGCTCGACCTCGAAGTGTCCCTCGTCATCGTGGCCGCCGCCCTCACCATCGTCGGCTATTCCCTGAATGACACGATCGTCGTGTTCGACCGGGTGCGCGAGAACTTGAGGAAATTCAAGCGTGAGAACATCTATCAGATTCTAAACCGCAGCGTGAACGAGACGCTGCCCCGCACGCTGCTCACCGGTCTCTCGACCATCACGGCCACGATCGCGCTGCTCGTCTTCGGGGGAGGCGTGATCCGCGGCTTCGCCCTCGTGATGACGTTCGGCATCGTCGTCGGCACCTTCTCGTCGATCTACATCGCGTCACCGGTCCTCCTCGCCATCGAGCAACGCTGGCCCGGCGAGGACGTGAAGGGCGCGAAAACCATCGTCGCCCGCGGCGCGCCCGCCACCTGAGCGCGCCCGCTTCCGGTGCTGATCGACACGCACTGTCATCTCACCGACGGGCAATTCGACGCGGACCGCGCCGAGGTTGTGACGCGCGCGCGCGCAGCCGGGGTGGGGCACGTGGTCGTCGTCGCCGACCAGGTCGCCAGCTCCGCTGAAGCGGTGGCGGTGGCCCGTGCGTTTGGCCTTTCCGCCACCGTGGGCGTGCACCCGCACGAGGCCGCGAGCTGGTCGGTCGGCACGGCGGCGCGCATCGAGGCGTTGCTGGACGAGCCCGAGGTGGTGGCCGTAGGCGAGACCGGACTCGACTATCACTACGACCATTCGCCGCGCGACGCGCAGCGGAAGGCGTTCGCGGATCAGCTCGCGCTCGCCGCGCGTCGCGATCTGCCGGCCGTGGTCCATTGCCGCGACGCGGACGACGACATGGCCGCGATGCTTCGAGATACCGACGCGCGCCTCGTGCTCCACTCGTTCAGCGCGGGCCAGGCCGTGTTGGACGCGGCACTTTCCAAGCGATACTTCGTCTCGTTCAGCGGGATGGTGACGTTCCGAAGCTGGCGCCGAGCCGACGCCGTCGCCGCCGTCCCGGAGGATCTCTTACTCGTGGAGACGGACTCCCCGTACCTGGCCCCGGCGCCCCATCGCGGCGCGCGGAACGAGCCGGCGTTCGTGCGCCACGTGGCCGAGCAGGTGGCGGGGCTGCGTGACGTGACGTTCGAGCGGATCGCCGAGATCACCACCAGCAACGCGGTCCGCTGCTTCGGCGACCGCCTGAGCGACGCGTCGTGACCGCTCTCACCATCCCGTCCGATATCGAGATTGCCCAGGGCGCAACCTTGCGGCCGATCACGGACGTCGCCGGCGATCTCGGGCTGGCCGCGGACGAGCTGATTCGCTACGGCGACTCCAAGGCCAAGGTGCGGCTCGCGGGCATCGACGCGCGCCCGCGGAGGGGCCGGCTCGTGCTGGTCACGGGCATCAACCCGACGGCCGCGGGCGAGGGCAAGTCCACGGTGACCGTCGGCGTGACCCAGGCGCTGCGGCGGCTGGGCCATGATGCCATCGTTTGCATGCGGGAGCCGAGCCTCGGGCCCGTGTTCGGCATCAAAGGCGGGGCGGCGGGAGGGGGCTACGCGCAGGTCGTGCCGATGGAGGACATCAACCTCCACTTCACGGGCGATTTCCACGCCATCACGAGCGCCCATAACCTCCTGTCGGCGCTGCTCGACAACCACCTGCATCAGGGCAACGCGCTCGCCATCGACCACCGCCGGATCTCCTGGCCGCGGACGATGGACATGAACGACCGGGCGCTCCGGCAGGTGGTGATCGGCCTCGGTGGTGTGATGGGCGGCGTCCCGCGCGAAGAGCGCTTCGTCATTACGCCGGCGAGCGAGATTATGGCGATTCTGGCGCTCGCCAGGCACGTCGAGGATCTGGAGGAGCGCCTCGGCAGGATCATCCTCGGGTTCACGCCGCATCGCGAGCCGGTCCGCGCCCGAGACCTTAGGGCGCAGGGGGCCATGACGATGCTCCTGCGCGACGCGCTCAACCCCAACCTGGTGCAGACCCTCGAGGGCGGCCCCGCGCTGGTGCATTGCGGCCCGTTCGGCAACATCGCGCACGGCTGCAACTCGCTCGTGGCCACCGACGCCGGCCTGCGCCTCGCCGACATCGTACTCACCGAGGCCGGATTCGGCGCGGACCTCGGCGCGGAGAAGTTCTTCGACATCAAATGCCGCATGGGCGACCTGCACCCGGAGGCCGCCGTCCTGGTGGCGACCGTGCGGGCGCTGAAGCTGAACGGGGGCGCGGCGAAAGACCGCCTCGCCACGCCGGACGCCGCCGCGGTCGAGCGCGGGTTCCCCAACCTGCAGCGCCACCTCGAGAACCTGGCCAAGTTCGGTGTGCCGGCGGTGGTAGCGCTCAACCGTTTCAGCTCCGACGCGGCGGAGGAGCTGGACGTGGTCCAGAGCCGCTGCCGCGCGCTGGGCGTGCGGGTCGGCCTGTGCGAGGTGTGGGAGAAAGGCGGGGAAGGGGGCGTCGAGGTCGCCGAGGCGGTGCTGGATGCGCTGGAGGGCGGCAAGCCGCACTTCCGATTCCTGTACGACGCCAAGCTCGGGATCCGCGAGAAAATCGAGACCATCGCCAAGGAGGTCTACCGCGCGGACGGCGTGGACTACGACCTCAAGGCGGCGCGCGCCGTCGACCAGCTCGAGCGGTCGGGACTCGGCGACACGCCGGTCTGCATGGCGAAGACGCAGTACTCGTTCAGCGACAATCCGGCCCTCCTCGGCGCCCCGACGGGCTTCCGTCTCACGATCCGGGACGTCTATCCGTCCGCCGGGGCCGGCTTCGTGGTCGCCCTCACGGGCGACATCATGACGATGCCCGGGCTCGGCAAGACACCCGCGGCCGAGCGGATGCGCGTGCGCAAGGACGGGACGATCGAGGGGCTGTTCTAGCAGTGAGCCTGGCGGAGGTTCAGGTTGCCGCGTGCAAGCTCAACGCATGTAGAAGGGACTCCGGTCTCAACCGACTCCTCACTCCTGACTCCTCACTCCTCACTGCTCACTGATTCATTGGAGACGAGAGGAAGCGGCACCATGGACATCATCGCCACCAAGCTGGCGCCAGCCGCCATCGGACCGTACAGTCAGGCCATCGTGCTGGGCGAGCTCGTGTTCACGGCCGGGCAGATCCCACTCGATCCCCAGGCCATGGAGATCGTTGGGCAGAACGTGGCCGAGCAGACCGAGCAGGTCATGAAGAATCTCCAGGCGGTCCTGCAGGCCGCCGGCAGTGACCTCGGCCGCGTCGTGAAGACGACCGTGTTCCTCGCGAACATGGGCGACTTTCCCGCGATGAACGAGGTGTACGCGAAACACTTTGGGAGCCACAAGCCGGCGCGGTCGACGGTGCAGGCGGCCGCCTTGCCGAAGGGGGCGCTGGTGGAGATCGACGCGATGGCGGTGCGGTGACAAGGGGGCGGATCGGGTCTGGTGGCCCGTGCGGTCTTCAAAACCGTTGAGAGGCGTCTTCGACGTCTTTGGTCGGTTCGATTCCGACACGCTCCCGCCATGGTGGCGTCTGGCTGGTGGCGTATGGCTGCTCCTCACCGGCCGCATGGAAGGACCTGTCTCCTCGACTGCCGCTCTGCGGGCGTCCTTCAGGACGCGTCGGCGCGAAGCGCCGCCGAGCGCGGGCTTCAGCCCGCGAACGAGGCGGTGGGCAAATCCGCCATGAGCCATTCGCCCACGGCGCGCAGCGCCCTCCTCATCCTCAATCCCGCCGCCGGCCACGGCCGCACGGCGCGCTTCGAGACCCCACTGCGTGAGGCGGCGCGGAAGCTCGGGTGGGAAATCGAGATCCACCGCACCGAACGTCCCGGCCATGAGGTGACCCTCGCCGCCAACGCACGCGCGAAATGGCCCGTCGTCGTCGCCGTGGGCGGCGACGGCACCGCGCACGGCGTCGCCAACGGCCTCCTCATCGGTGGCCCGACCGACACGATCCTCGCGCACGTTGCGCTTGGGAGCGGGAACGATTTCGCCCGCGCGATCGGGATGCCCCGCCGATCCCCCGAGCGCGGGCTGGCGAGCGCGCTCGGCGGAACGGTGCGGCGGCTGGACGTGGGCCGCGCGCTCGGCGAGTACTTCGTCAACGGGTTCGGCGTGGGGCTCGGCGCGCAGGTGGTGCGCGAGACGCTCCGCTTGTCGCGCTTGCGTGGCCTGGCGCTCTATGCCGCCGCCGCCGTCCGGGCGTTCGCGGCCTTCCGCCCGCCCGAGCTGACCGTGGAGAGCGAAGAACACTCGGCATGCGGCCGCTTCCTGATGGTGGAAGTGGGCAACGGACCCACCGGCGGCGGCGGCTTCCGCCTCACGCCGGACGCCCGACCCGACGACGGCCTGCTCGACGCCTGCGTCATCCGCGAGGTGGGAGCCTGGCGGTTTGTCCGCTCCCTCCCTAGCGTGGTGCGAGGGACCCACGGCCGCCTGGCCCCGGTAACACTCTTCAAGACGCGGTGGATACTCGTGGGAGGGGTCGGCGACCCGGTGGCGGTGCATCTGGACGGCGAGCTTCGCCACCCGACCGCGCGGGCCATCGAGGTGGACATCGAACCGGGAGCGCTCAACGTCCTATGCGGACCTTCCTTGCCGTCCTGATGCTGCTCGGCGCCGCGCCGGCTGCCGCTCAGGTCCCGCAACAACCGCCGCCGCAGCAGCCGAGTCCGCAGGACACGATTCCCGTGCCGCAGTTCCGGATCCAGCCTCCCATCTCCCCACTGGGCGCGACGCTGCGCTCGCTCGTGCTGCCGGGATGGGGGCAGTCGATCCTGGGCCGGCGCGTCACGGGCGCGGTCTTCATCTTCTTCGAGGGCATTACGTTCACGATGACCCTCAAGTCGATCCATCAGCTGGCGTACCAGGAAGACACCGACGCTGAAACGGTCGAGAGCAAGAGGCAGGAGATCGAGGACTGGGCCATCCTCTGGGGCTTCAACCACCTCGTGGCGGCCGCCGAGGCGTTCGTGGCTGCGCAACTGTGGGACTTCCCGACCGAGCTCGACGTGCGGGCGTTGCCCGACGGGACCACCGGCCTGGGCCTCAAGGTGTACTGGTAAACCGCTCCAACCGTGGGCCTCGCTCATCGACGACGGCGTAACACAACCCCTCCATCCACGCTCCCGGGTTCAGGTACCACCGGTTTTCGCCGACCACCTCGAGCGCCGCGCGATGTGTGTGACCGAGCACGAGGAGATCGATATCCGGCCGACGCGCCAGCTCGTCCCGGGCGTACGCGGCCTGCTCCTCGGCGCTCCGGCGCAGCACGTCGCCCCGCCGGCTGCCCCGGGCAAGACCACGCGACATCCTGCGGACCAGGGGAAACGCGAGATCCGGGTGAATCCAGCGAAACACCTTTGCCGTCCACGGGTGCCGCGCCACGGCATGCACCGCCCGGGCGTCGAGCTGGCGATCCGTGAGGCCGTCACCGTGCGCGACGCGGGCGCGCCAGCCCGCCAACGGCAACTCGGCCTCCGCCGAGTGGAACGCGGCACCGACCTCGTCGCGCCAGAACCCGCCACCCCAGCGGTCGTGATTCCCCCCGATCACCGTGACGGCAACGCCCCGGCGGGCCAGCTCGGCCAGCCGGCTCAGCGTGCGAAAGGCCGCCCGGGGCACCACGGTCCCGTACTCGAACCAGAAGTCGAACAGGTCGCCCCCCACGACCAGATGGTCCGGGGGCGCCGGCACGGAATCCAGAAACCGGTGGAAGGCGTCGGTCACGGCGGGAGGGGCTTGGCCGAGGTGGGCGTCGGCCACGATCAACGCGCGGGAATCGGTCACGGCGGCAGTATACCGGGCGCTCATCGCCCGCCGCAACTAGCTGTCATCATTGACTTTTCAACTGGGAGCACCAAAATTTGCTCCCGCTGTCACCCACCGTGCTCCCACCGGAGGTTGCTCGATGTCGGACAATGCGTTGGGGCTCATTGAAACCAAGGGCCTCGTGGGGTCAATCGAAGCGGCGGACGCCATGGTCAAGGCCGCGCCGGTCCGTCTGCTCGGGAAGGAGAAGGTCGGCGGCGGATACGTGACCGTGATGGTCCGGGGCGACGTGGGCGCCGTGAAGGCCGCGACCGATGCGGGCGCCGCGGCGGCCGACCGGGTGGGGGAGCTGGTGTCTGTCCACGTGATCCCGCGGCCGCACCAGGAGCTCGACCTGATCCTGCCGAAACGCTCGGACGAGGGCTAGGCCGTGACCTGGTCCGGCCGGGCGCTCGGGCTGGTGGAGACACGCGGCCTGGTGGGCGCCGTGGAGGCCGCCGACGCCGGCGTGAAGGCGGCGGACGTCGAGTTCGCCGGAATGGAGTACGCGGACGCCGGCCTCGTCACGATGCACTTCCAGGGTGACGTCGCGTCGGTGAAGGCCGCCGTGGACGCCGCCGCCGCCGCCGCCGAGCGCGTGGGCCAGCTGGTATCGGTCCACGTCATTCCGCAGCCCTACGCCGACATCGACGTCATCGCCGACGACCTGCACGGCATGGCCGGGAGCCCGATGGGGGATGCCGGAGACGCGGGCGGCGGCAACGTGAGCGTCGATCCGGCACGGCTCCGCGCGATGAAGGTCGTCGAGCTGCGGCGCGCCGCTCGCCGCGTCGAGAACTTCCCCATCCGCGGCCGCGCGTTGGCGCGCGCCAGCCGGGAGGACATCCTCAGGGGATTCGAAGAGCTGGGGATGGCGTGAGTGAGGCGAAGTTACATGATGCACACTGCCGCCTCTGCCGCTTCTGCCGCCGCTGCCGCACTCGAGTTTGAGGGCAGAAGCGGCAGGAGCGGCGGAGGCGGCAGATTGATCTAGGCGGTCCGACGAATGCCACTCGACCCCGACCTCCAATCCATCCAGGAAGCGCGCGACCTCGTCGGGCGGGCGCACGCGGCGGCCGAGGCGTTCAAGTACGCAACGCAGAACGAGGTCGACCGCATCGTCGCCGCGATGGGGGAGGCGAGCGAGGGCGCCGCCGAATCGCTCGCCCGCATGGCCGTCGACGAGACGGCGATGGGACGCTACGAAGACAAGATCACCAAGAACCTCTTCAGCGCGGTGCAGGTGCGCGAGTACATCCTCCCGCTGCGCACCTGCGGCGTCATCCGGGAGGTGCCCGAGGCGCGCGTGCGGGAGCTGGCGGTGCCGATGGGCGTGGTGGCGGCGCTGGTTCCCACGACCAACCCCACCTCGACCGCGATCTACAAGGCGCTCATCGCCGTGAAAGCCCGCAACGCGATCGTGTTCTCGCCGCACCCGCGCGCCACCCGGTGCGTCGTCGAGGCGATGCGTATCATGCAGGAGGCCGCCCGCGCCGCCGGCGCGCCCGCCGATCTCATCGTGTCGATGACGACACCCACTCTCCAGGGTACCAGCGAGCTGATGCGCCACCGGCACACCGCGGTCATCCTCGCCACCGGCGGGACCGCGATGGTGCGCGCTGCGTACAGCTCGGGCAAGCCGGCCTATGGCGTGGGCCCCGGCAACGTACCCGCCGTCATCGAGCGCACGGCCAACGTCGCGAAAGCGGTGGCGGACGTCGTCGCGGGCAAGAACTTCGACTACGGGCTGCTCTGCTCGGCGGAGAACTCGCTGATCTGCGACCGGCCCGTCGAGCAGCAGGTGCGGGCCGAGCTGCGCCGCCAGCGGGCCGTGTTCGTGACGGGCGCAGACCACGAGAAGCTCCGGCGCTTGATGCAGGACGCGCGCACGGGCGGGCTGAACACCGCCATCGTCGGTCTCCCCGCCACGGAGATCGCCCAGCGCGCGGGCGTGAGTGTGCCGGGCGACACGCGCGTGCTCGTCACCGAGTGCGCCGCCGTGGGCCCCGAGGAGTTCTTTTCGCGCGAGAAGCTCTCGCCCGTGCTCGCGTTCTACGTCGAGGATGGGTGGGAGCGGTGCTGCGAGCGGAGCATCGAGCTGCTCCACTTCGGCGGGGTCGGACATTCCCTGGTCATCCACTGCACGGACGAGCACGTCATCCAGCGGTTCTTCGAGGAGAAGCCCGCGTTCCGCATCCTCGTCAACACGGTGGCGGCCGTGGGCGCGGTGGGATACACCACGGGCCTCGCACCGGCAATGACGCTGGGACCCGGGACGTGGGGCGGGTCGTCCACCAGCGACAACCTCACGCCGTTGCATCTAGTCAACGTGAAACGGTTGGCGTACGAGATCAGGCCCTACACGGCCGTCGATGCACCTCGAGCAGGCGGTACGGGAGGCCCGTCTAGCCCCGTACCGGCATTCCGGCACACCGCCAGCGATGTGGCCGATGATATCGCGACCGCGGTGGAGGCCTTTCTCGAAGAACGGCGCATTCGGAGGCGCGCATGACGCCGGAAGAGATTCGAGCCGTCGCGGCCCGCATCGCCGAGCGGGTCGCCGCGCGCCGCGACTGGGTGCCGGCGCCGGTGCGCCCCGAGCCGCCCGGCCGGCCGTCACCGGGCCAGCTCCCGGCATGGGCCGGCGCGGCCCAGACGCTGAGCGACGTAGCGCCCGTCCCGGGACGCAAGACGCCCTCCGGACGCCATCGTCCCGCCTACGACGCGCTGACCGCCGCGTGGCGCGCCGCGGCGGCGGGCCGCGGGCCGGCGCCCCTCCCGGGTGGACCGGCCGCCGCGCCTGCGGAGCGCGCGGCGGGCGGGCGAACCGTCGCAATCGGCGTTTCCAACCGGCACGTTCACATCACCCAGGCGGACGTCGAGCGGCTCTTCGGAACCGGTGCGAGCCTCGTGCCGGAGCGCCCCATCACGCAGCCGGCCCAGTTCGCCGCCCGCGAGCGCGTGCGGGTGGTGGGACCGAAGGGGGCCATCGACGGTGTGCGCATCGTGGGCCCGGTGCGCGACGCCACGCAGGTAGAACTGTCGGCCAGCGACTGCCGCACGCTGGGGCTCGACGCGCCGGTGCGCCACTCGGGGAGCATCGCCGGGAGCGCGCCGGTCCGTCTCGAGGGACCGGCCGCCGCGGTGGACCTCGCCGAAGGCGCGATCGTCGCGGCACGCCACCTCCATGTCTCGCCGAACGACGCCGCCCGCTGGGGGCTCGCGGACGGCGACCACGTGACCATCGTGCTCGGCGCGGGCGAGCGACGGACCACGCTGCACGACGTATTGATTCGTTCGGGGAAGGCGCACGCGACGGAAATCCACCTCGATCTGGACGAGGCCAGCGCGCTGGGCGTGGGAACGGGAGAACGGGCGAGCATCGTGGGACGACCCACGCGGCGGCCGGCCCGGGCCGCCCGCGCCGGCGCGCGCCGGCTGATCACGGAGCGCGACGTGGCGGCGATTGGCGCCCGGGGCGAGTCGCTGGGCGCGCGCGGCCCCTACCTGCTCACACCCGCCGCCATCGATCGCGCCAAGGCGCTGGGGCTCTGGACCGGGCCGTGACGGCCGGGTTCGTCACCGTCACCGAGCTCCGCGTGCGCTATGCAGAAACCGATCAAATGGGCGTGGTGCACCACGCCAATTATCTCATCTGGTGCGAGCAGGCCCGCACGGACCACATGCGACAGCGCGGCGTGAGCTACCGCCACGTCGAAGCGGCGGGGGTCAGGCTTCCCGTGGTCGAGGCGTCGCTGCGGTACCGCTCGGCGGCGCGGTACGACGACCTGATCCGCGTGCGCTGCTGGGTGCGCGAGGCCTCGAGCCGGCGGATCACGTTCGGCTACGCCATCGAGCGCGGCGACGACGGGCAGCTGCTCGCGACCGCGTCCACCGCGCTCATCGCGGTAGATTCCAACCATGCGGTCACCCGACTCCCCGAGGCGGTGCGCGAGCATCTCGTTCCCACGGCTGACCCGGTTCGCGTGTAGCCTCGTCGTCCTGACGGCGGCGCTGCCGGTGGCGCTGGCGGCGCAGGACGAGTCGGCGGTCGAGGCGCTCGCGGCCGTGATGGCCGCCGAGGACGGCCGGCGCTACGACCAGGCCGTGCTGGACCGGGGCGCGCGCCATGCCGAGCCCGCGGTGCGACGCCACGCCGCCCTGGCGATGGGCCGCATCGGCGACCGGGGCGCCACCCGCATCCTCCTCGAGCTGTTGGAAGATCCCGATTCCACCGTGCAGGCCGATGCCGCCTTCGCGCTCGGTTTGCTGCGGGATCCTACGGCCCTGCCGCGGCTGCGCGAGATCGTCCTGACCACGGCGCCGGACGAGCAAGGCCCCACGCATTTCGAGATCTGGACCGCCATCGCCAACACCGCGACCCCCGAGGCCGGCGCCGTCTTCCGGGAGTTCCTGGCGCGCCGGGCGGCCGACGCTTCGTCCAATGAGCCGCCGCTCGCGCTGGCCCATGCACTCGCGGAGGTGTGGCGACTCGGCACCGCGGCGCCCGTGAACGTCCTCGCGCCGTTCACCGCCTCGCCGGCGCGTGGCGTGCGATACGGCGCCTATTACTCCCTGGCCCGGCTCCGCGCCCCGGCCGGCATCGCCCTGTTGCTCGCCGCCCCGGACGATCCCGACGACGAGATCCGCGCCGTGGCCGCCCGCGCGCTCACCCGCGAGTTCGCGGAGGCGGCGGGCCGCGATCCGGGCGGGGTCGCGGCCACCATCCGGCGGCTGATCGACGATCCGGTGCCCGGCGTTCGCATCGCGGCGCTCCGGGCGCTGGGAACGTACGCGGACCCGGCGCTGGCGACGGCCGTGGCGGACCGGGTGTCCGATGCCGAGCCCAACGTGCGGGTCGAGGCACTCCGCACCCTGCGCGGGCTCGGTGGCCCCACAGCCGCCGCGGCGCTCGCGGCGCAGGTCGGTAGCGGGACCTTCGCCACGCGGCGGGAGGCGCTGATCGGCCTCGCGGCGGTCGATCCGGGCGCGGCGCTCCAGCCGGCCGGCACGTGGATCACCGACGAACGCTGGTTCATGCGGGCCACCGGCGCCGAGGCGCTCGGCCTCGTGAGAGGCGACACGGCGTCCGCGTGGTTGCTCGGGCTGCTCGACGACGCCGACGGACGAGTGGCAGCGCGCGCGGTCGAGGCGCTGCTGGAGGCGTCACCGGCAGCGATCGACGACCGCGCGCTCACCTTGCTGCAACACGAGGACGTCGGCGTGCGCGCGCTCGCCGCGAACCGCTTGGCGGAACGGCCGGATCGGGCCCAGATCGATCCGCTCGTCGACGCGTACGGTCGCGCGCTGGTCGACCCCACGTCGGACGCGCGGATCGCGGTGATTCAGGCGTTGGGCGCCATCGCGCAAAACGGGCTCGCCGAGCGCATCGCGGTCGAAGAGGCTCTGTTCCGCCGTTTCCCCGATTGCGACGACTACCTGGTGCGCCAAGCCGCCGCGCGCGAGGTCCCGGGAGCGGCGGCCCGCTGGGGGCCGCCCACGCCGATCGCGACCGGCCGGGACGTGGGCGACTACCGCGATCTCGCGCGGCGCTTCGTGCTGGGCGCGAGCGCGCCCGGCGTGGTGATCGAAACGGAGCGCGGTCAGATCGCGATCCAGCTGTTCGCCGCCGACGCGCCCCTTTCGGTCAATGCATTCCTCCAGCTCGCCGATCAGCATTTCTTCGACGGCGGCCGCTGGCACCGTGTCGTCCCCGATTTCGTGGTGCAGGGAGGCGATCCGCGCGGCGACGGTTGGGGCGGCCCGGGGTTCGTGCTGCGCGACGAAGTCAGCCGCCACGAGTTCACTCGCGGGACCGTGGGCATCGCGCTGGCCGGTCCCGACACGGGAGGGAGTCAGTTCTTCATCACGCTCGGCCCCCAGCCGCACTTGAACGGGACCTATACCGTGATCGGTCGGGTAAATTCGGGCATGGACCAGGTCGATCGCGTCACGCAGGGCGACCGCATCCGGACCATTCGGAGGCGCTAGTGGCCGTATCCGGGATTCTCCCGGGCCGCGGGCGCCGCGAGGATCCGGCGCGGAACCGGCGGCTCGGCGCCTGCGGCGGCGCGTGCTGAAGCACGCCGTGTGCGCGGCGCCCTTCAGGGCGCGCCGGCGACCGCAAGGGAGTCCTTTAGGGCGCGAACGCGCCGCCGAGCCGGGCCTTCAGGCCCGGAACCGCGACGTGGGTGACCACCCACGAAGCTCGATCGCCAAACCGTGGTTTGTTTTCGCCCTCCTCCTCGCCGGCCTCCCCGCCGCCGCCCCCGCGCAGATCAACTACTTCGGCCAGAACAAGGTCCAGTACCGGGATTTCGACTGGCGCGTCCTCAAGGGCGAGCACGTCGATCTCTACTTCTATCCGGAGGAGGACGAGCTGGCGCGGGTGGCGCTGGCGTACGCGGAAGAATCGTTCGACGTGCTGGAGCGCCAGTTCGGTCACAGCCCGCGGCGCCGGATTCCTCTCATCATCTACGCTTCGCACGTCCACTTCGAGCAGACCAACATCCTGCCGTTCGTGCCGCCCGAGGGCCTCCTCGGCGTCACCGAGTTTCTGAAGCGCCGCGTGGCCCTGCCGTTCAACGGCAACTACGCGGAGTTCCGGCACACGCTGCGGCACGAGCTCGTGCACGCGTTCCAGCTCAGCGTGCTGACCGACACCTACGGGCGCCATCCGCGCCAGGGACGCGCGCAGATCCCGCTGTGGTGGACCGAGGGCCTCGCGGAATACTGGTCGGCGGGCGAGGACTCCCGGGACGAGATGTTCCTGCGGGAGCTGACGATCGCCGGCCGGCTGCCCACGCTGCCGCAGCTCACGTACGTGTACAGCGGCATCGTGTATCCGTTGGGCGGGGCGATCCACCGGTACCTCGCCGACCGCTTCGGCGCGTGGCGGGTCCAGGTGTTCTATCGCGACCTGTGGAAGTACGACTCGTTCGAGAAAGCGATCGAAGGGGTGTACGGCGTCGAGTTCGAGGGGCTCGACACCGAGCTGCGGCATGATTTCCGGCGCACGTACTACCCCGCGGTCGAGGCCCGGCGGCCGCTCGACATCGTGGGCGATGAGCTGGCGGAGCTCGCCATCCGGCCGGTGGCGTACACCGCTCCGGAAGATTCCACCCTGCGGTACCTCTATCTGTCCCCCAGTACCGGGTACATGAACATCTACGAGAAGCGATGGGAGCGACCAGGTGAGGAGCGGGTCGTGGTCAAAGGCGAGCGCTCCGCCGAGTTCGAGTCGCTCCACCCGGGTGCCTCGCGGCTCGACGTGCGCGCCGGGATCGCCGCGTTCTCGAGCAAGTTCCAGGAGCGCGACGCGCTGTTTTTCTGGGACCTCACGAGCGCCACGGCGGTTGGCCGCTACCAGTTTCCCGAGCTGGTCTCGATCCGATCACCGGCCTGGGCGCCGGACGGCCGGAGCGTCGTCGTCAGCGCCCTCACCCGGTCGGGTTACTCCGATCTGTACCGCGTATGGCTTCCCGACGGGCGGCTCGAGCGCCTGACCACCGACCGCTACGAGGACGTCGATCCGAGCGTGAGCCCGGACGGCCGCGAGGTGGTGTTCGCTTCCGACCGCACGCACTTCGGACCCGACGGCGCCCTCAACCTCTACATCCTGGACCTCGCCTCCGGCCGCATCCGGCCTGTGACCAACGGTCCGTGGCGGGACGAGACCCCGCGGTGGAGCGACGACGGGAGGATCTATTTCGCGTCCGACCGCGACGGCGTGTTCGACATCTTCTCCGTCAGGCCGGACGGATCGGGTCGGCGGGAGACGTACACGCTGAGCGGCGCGTTTGACCCGCAGTTCCTGCCCGAGAAGCGCGCGATCCTGTTCTCGGGATTCAGCGGGTTCACGTTCAACATCTTCCGGACGCCCGCCGGCGTGTCCGATACGCTCCAGGACACGTTCGCGCTCGCCGAGGAGAGCGATGTGGCCGCGGGAAGCTCCTCGGTAAGGGAACCCCACGGGCAATGGTCCTGGCCCGAGCTGACCGACTCGCCGTACGCGGAGGCGCAGCCGGTGCCGTACGACCGGTCGTTGCAGCTCGACTTCGCGGCCGGCGACGCGCTCGTGGCGCCGGGCCTCGGGACGGCGCAGGGCGTGGTGTTCCTCTTTTCGGACCTCCTGAGCGATCACCTCATGCTCCTCAGCGCCACGACGTTCCAGAGCCGCGACCTCGGGGGGCTGCTCGAAAACCTCAACGCCCAGGTGTTCTACCTCAACCAAAAGCAGCGGCTGAACTGGGGGGTGGGGGGGTTTCGCCTGCGCGGCCGGTTCTTCGAGGGCGATCTGAGCACGGTGTTCGAGGAGGAGTCGTTCGGAGGGTTCGGCGTCGTGCGCTGGCCGTTCTCGCGCTTCGAGCGCGTCGAAGGGCAGCTCCGCATCGAGCGCTCCGACCGGTTCGACATCGCCAACGTCGAGGCCGGCGAGGAACGCCGCGTCGGTTGGCTCGCGTCCAACTTCGTGAGCTACGTGCGCGACAACACGCTGTGGTTGCAGACGGGCCCCATCGACGGGCAGCGGACCAACCTCACCGCCGGCGTCGCCAACGACCTGACGAACGGTCGCTTCGATGCGTGGACCCTCACGCTCGACCACCGGCGGTATTTCCGCATCGGTCAGCAATCGGCCTACGCCGTGCGCGCCTTCGGCTACTACACGGGCGGCGAGCGGCCCCGCCGCATCACGATCGGCGGCCCCTGGGCGCTCCGCGGGTACCCGCGCTTCGGCCCGATCAGCGGCACCCGCGCATTCCTTTACAACCAGGAGCTGCGCTTCCCCATCGCGGACTTCCTCTCCATCGGGTTCCCGTTCGGCGAGCTGCGGTTCCCCGGCGTGCAGGGCGCGTTGTTCGCGGACCTGGGCGGTGCGTGGTCCGACGCCTCCGTCGACCGCGGTGTCCTCGGCAGCGCCGGACTCGGGTTGCGGATGCCCATCGGCTTCCCCATAGTCCTGCGACTCGATATCGGGTGGCGATTCCATCTCGGCGACGTGGACGGCTACCTCATCAATCCGGACGATAGCCACTTCGTCGACTTTTTTTTCGGCTTTAACTATTGATGGCACAACGTCTTGCGCTTGACCGGGCCCTTCGGGGCCCGTATTATCTCATGGTCGTGTGCCTGACGGTCCCGCTGGCGGCGTGCCCCCGCGGCGTCGCGCCGATCGCGCCGGCGGACATGCCCCCGCTGACGCCGGACTCGGCGGTCGCGTGGGTGGACGCGCTGATCCCCGGGCGGGCATTGCGCTACGACGTGCGGTGGGCCGTCGAGACGCAGCAGGGGCAGGTGCGGGGACGCGCGGCGGCCCGGGTGCATCCACCCGATTCGCTGCGCTTCGACTATCGCGCGCCGTTCGGCCGCTCGGGCGCGGCGGTGGTCATCGGCGATTCGCTGCGTTGGGCCGAGCCCGAGGATCGCAACCCCGTGCCGCCCGCGCCGCTGTTCTGGGCGGCCCTGGGGATTCCCCTCCACCCGCCCGCGGGCGCCGCGGTGGTGGGGCGCGAGGTCCCGGGTGAGCGGGCGTGGCGCTACGCCATCGGCCACGACACCTTGACGTACGTGGCGTCGACGGGGTCCCGCACGGAGTTGAAGGCGCTGTTTCGACGAGGCGATGAAGTGGTGGGCACCGTCACGACGACGCTCGACGCGGGGACACGCCTGCCAATCGAAGCGACGGTGCTGTTCCCGCAGTCCGGTGCGTTCTTCTTGCTCACGGTGCAGGAGATTGACTCGCTCTCTGCGGTGGACCCGGAGATCTGGGATCGGCCTTAGCGTCGCACTCGCCGCCGCGTCCTCCGCGTGTCTCTATGGATTCGCGGGCGGCGGCCTCCCCGGACACATCCGGACAGTCGCAATTCTCCCGTTCGACAACCAGACCGCGGAGGCGACGCTCACGCAGGAGGTTTCCGACGCGATCCGTGAGGCCCTCGAGGGGCGTCTCGGACTCCGCCCCTCCTCGGAGTCCACGGCGGATGCCGTGGTGCGGGGCAGCATCCTCCGGTATCAGCCGAACATCCCGCTCGCGTTCCAAACCGCGCAGCCGGGGCAGGATCGCGGCGACATCGACGTGACGCGCCGCCGCATCCAGCTCACCATCAGCGTGGAGATCCGGGACCAACGCGAGGGCCGCGCACTCTGGGAGCGCAGCAGCCTCACCGTGGACGGCGAGTACGAACCCCCGGCGGAGGCCGACGGCCGTCAGATCGCCCTCGAGAAGCTGGTGTCCGACATCGTCGACGGAGCGCAGTCGCAGTGGTGAGCGGGGCGCGGGGGGAGGCGGGGAAGTCGCGCGCGGGGTGCCTGCTCACCCTGCTCGTCGTGATCCTCGTGACCTACTACGGCTTCGGGATCGGCCAGGTGTACTACCGGTACTGGCGCCTGAAGGACGAGATGCGCACGCAGGCTCGCCTGGCGCCCGGGATCGACGACGACACCATCCGGCGGCGCCTGCAGCACAAGGTCGAGGAGCTGGAGCTGCCGGAAGAGGCGCGCCGGCTGCGCATTCGACGCACAGCCCGGCCGCGGGAGATCAACATCACGACGACCTACCAGGACACGTTGAACCTGCCGTTCTACCGGTACCCGCTCACCCTCACCATCGAGGCGAGGCAGCCCCTCTAAACCATGCGATGCGCGCGAGTGCTCGGAGCCGCCGGGGTCCTCCTTGCGGCCCTCCCGGCCCCCGTGTGGGCCCAAGCCGAGGCCGCCGAAGGGGACCCGATCATCCTCCGGCTCTTCATCGTGTTCGCCGTGATGCTCCTGGCGGGCAAGTTCTCGGGGGAGCTGTTCGAGCGCATCGGCCAACCTGCCGTCCTCGGCGAGTTGATCGTCGGCGTCTTGCTGGGCGGCAGCTTGCTCGGCGTGATTCCAACCGAGGCGGGCGACCCGCTGGCCGAGATCGTGAAGGCGCTCGCCGAGATCGGCGTGGTGGTCCTCCTATTCGAGATCGGGCTCGAGACCGATCTGCGCCAGCTCTTCCGGGTGGGGCCCGGGGCGTCCGCCGTCGCGGTCGTGGGCGTCGCGCTCCCGATGATCGGCGGCATCTTGTTCTGGATGTCGCCGCTCGCCAAGGCGGAGTTCAGCCAGGCGGGGGCGTCCACGACCGCCATCTTCCTGGGCGCGACCCTCACCGCCACGTCCGTCGGCATCACGGCGCGCGTGCTGCAGGACCTCGGATGCATGCGCGCCGTCGAAGCACAACTCATTATCGGGGCCGCCGTGATCGATGACGTGCTCGGCCTGGTGCTCCTGGGACTCGTCGCCTCGATGGCCGCCGGCGACGAGGTCACCATCTTGGGCGTCGGCAAGTCGCTGGGCGTGGCGTTGGGATTCTTGGCCGCCGCGATCGGCGTGGGCCTCCTGCTGGCCCCGCGCATCTTCGGGCTGCTGGACCGCATGCGGGTCCGCGGCGTCCTGCTGGTCGCCGCCTTCGCGTTCGTGCTGCTGCTCTCGGGGCTGGCGCAGGTCGCGGGCTCCGCCATGATCATCGGGGCGTTTGCCGCCGGCATCATCCTCTCGGGCACCAACCAGTTCGACGTCATTCACGACCGCATCAAACCGGTTGCGGATATCTTCACGCCGGTCTTCTTCCTGTCGATCGGCGCGCAGCTGGACGTCCGGCTGCTCAACCCGTTGCAGCCGGAGAACCTGCCCGTCCTGGCGGTAGGGGGCTCGCTGCTGGTGATCGCGATCGTCGGCAAGCTCGCCGCGGGCTGGGCGGTCCCGTGGCGCAAGTTCAACCGGTCGGCGGTCGGCATCGGGATGATGCCGCGGGGCGAGGTGGGGCTCATCTTCGCGAACATCGGCCTCGTCACCGGCGTGCTGACGAACCAGCTGTTCGGCGCCATCATCATCATGGTGATCGGCACCACCTTCCTCGCGCCACCGCTGCTCAAGTGGAGCTTCGGGCGCTTCGGCGTGACGGATCCGGGCGGCACCGGCCCGGAGCCGTTGCGGGTTCGCGACCGTGCGCGCAGGGAAGGGAAGCCGTGACTCGCCCCGACGATCGCCGGCCGGACGAGCTGCGCCGCGTAGTGCTCGAGCGCGGTGTCAACCCGTACGCCGAGGGTTCCTGCCTCACCCGCTTCGGCGGCACCCTCGTCCTGTGCACGGCCACGGTCAGCGAGGGTGTGCCGCCGTGGCGCCGCGCCAGCGGCAAGGGATGGCTCACGGCCGAATACGCGATGCTGCCGCGGGCGACGTCGGAGCGGACGCCGCGCGAGCGGGCCCGCATCGGGGGCCGGACGGCCGAGATCCAGCGCCTCGTCGGCCGCTCGTTGCGCGCGGCCCTGTCGACGTTCGACTTCGGCCCCTGGACGTTCTACGTCGATTGCGACGTCCTCCAGGCCGACGGCGGCACGCGGACTGCCGCCGTGACGGGGGCCGCGGTGGCCCTCGCCGACGCCTGCCGCTGGCTGGAGCGGGAGCGTGGCGCCGCGAATCCGTTTGGCCGGCTGGTGGCCGGCGTCTCGGTGGGCGTCGTCGAGGGCGAGGTACGCCTCGACCTCGCATACGCCGAGGACAGCGCCGCGGAGGTGGACGCCAACGTGATCGTCGCGGAGCCGGACCGCTACGTGGAGGTCCAGTGCACCGCCGAAGCCACGCCCTTCGCGCGCGACGCCCTCGACCGGATGCTCGATCTGGCGCGGATCGGCACCGAACGGCTGTTCGCGGCACAGCGGCGCGCGTTGGAGTGGTGAGAACCGCCCCCAACGCGGGTTCGCGGGGCGGCGGGTTGTGCCCGCCCCCCATGCGGGTTCGCGGGCTGAAGCCCGCGCTCGGCGGCGCTATCGCCCCGGCGCGCCCTGAAGGGCGCTGATGCCCTGCGTGCTTCAGCACGCGCCGCGCGCGAAGTCATGACGCCGGAGCGAAGCCAGCTCTTGGTCGCCACCCGCAACCCCGGAAAGCGGCGCGAGATCGGGAGCATCCTGGCGGACCTGGGCCGGCGGATCGTGTTTCCCGACGACGTGGGGCTGGGGGAGCGGCTCGAGGAGCGGAACATCGAGATGGCGGAGACGTTCGAGGGCAACGCGCGGCGCAAGGCCGACTATTTCGCGCGCCGCAGCGGCCTTCCCACCGCCGCCGACGATTCCGGGTTGGAGGTGTTCGCGCTGGGCGGCTTGCCGGGGGTACGATCGCGCCGGTTCGCCCTGGTGGAAGGCCCGCCGGAGCGGCAGGATGCCGCGAACAACGAGGAGCTGCTCCGGCGGCTGGCGGGTCTTCCCCCCGAGAAGCGCCGGGCGCGGTACCGGTGCGTGGTCGTCTACGTCGCCCCGGGAGGGGTGCCGCTCACCTTCGAGGGCACGTGCACGGGATCGATCCTCGAGACGCCGCGCGGTACGGGCGGCTTCGGCTACGATCCGCTGTTCCTGTCGGACGAGCTCGGCGTGAGCTTCGGCGAGGCGAACCCGCCCGACAAGGACGCCGCAAGCCATCGCGGGCGGGCGTTCCGAAGGCTCGCCGACTGGCTCCGCGAGCGCGGGGGGTGAGCCCTTGCGATTCCAACGCTAGCGTCTCTCATTTCGAGAGACGTCCTCCACAGGAGTACTCCCATGTCTCGTTGGCTCGTTTTGGCCTCAATGACCCTCACAATGGCGTGCGCCTCGGCTTCCCAAGGGGGCGGCGGTGAGTCCGCACGAAGCTCCCGGAGCGTGATCACGGCCGAGGAGATCGAGGCCCAGGACATCCAACACCTCGACGCTTACGCGGTGGTCGAGCGGCTGCGTGCCAATTGGCTGCTGCCGCAGCGGGCGTCGTCCCCCTCGGACGCCGCGGCGGGCCCCATCCTGCCGGTGGTGTACGTCGATAACATCCGCCTCGGAGAGATCGAGACCCTCCGTTCGGTGCCCGCGGGTGACATCGCCGAGCTGCGGCTCCTCAACGAGCGCGATGCGACCTTCCGCTACGGCACCGGGCACATCGGGGGCGCGATCACCGTGACAACGAAACGGTAAGATATTGGGGTAATTTGCTTTACGACACATGGTGCGCACCCAAGGCTTGTGGCAAATTGGCAGCATCCCTAGATTGACCGGTCGTCTACCCAGGGGCCGGGCGGAACTCGAACGGACCGCCGGGTTAAGAGGGTAGCAAAGAGCCCCCACGGGGCGTCACAGCGTACGCCGGATCTCGCCCTCCCTGCCGTAAGGGATCCGCCCTGCGCTCCAAGCGAACACACAACTCACGAGTACCCGGAGGACGTCGACACGTGCGTCCGCACAGGTGCTTTCCAATCGGTTCGCCCTGCGACCCCGGACTGGCTGCGGTGAGGCCCGGGGGAGTGCGTGCCGTCCCATTCATCCCTCCCGGAGGTGTCGCGCATGACTCGAAGAGTTACGTCTGCGGTTCGGCAACCTTTCAACTCTAGGATGAGGATTCCAATCATGAGTTTGCGACGTGCTATCCTCTCCGCGGTCGCGTCCGCCCTCCTGATCGTGGTGCTGCCGCTGGCGGCCCACGCGCAGCAGGGCACGATTCGCGGAACAGTGACGGCCGAAGCCGGCGGCGAGCCGCTGGCCGGCGCCCGTATCTCCATCATCGGGAGCAACCGGTTCGCCCAGTCGGCGGCCGACGGCACCTACGAGCTGACGGAAGTGCGGGCCGGACAGGTCCAGCTCCGCGTGGCGATCATCGGCTACCAGTCACAGGCGGCCACGCTGTCGGTGACCGCCGGTCAGACGGCCACGCTCGATTTCACGCTTCCGGCGGCGGTGTTCACGCTCGACGCTGTCGTGGTGACGGCCGTTGGCGAGCAGTCTCAGCGCGAGGTGGCAAACGCCATCGCGGCGGTAGACGCCTCCAAGATCCAGGAAGCCGCCCCCCAGTCGACGATTGGCGAGTTGCTCCAGGGCAAAGCGCCGGGCGTCACGATCCGGCAGAGCTCCGGCACGACGGGGGTGGGGCAGAGCATCAAGATCCGCGGCAACTCCTCGCTCAACCTGGGCAACACGCCGCTGATCTACGTCGACGGCGCGCGGATCGACAACGACGACATCACGGGTCCCGGCATCGGCGGGCAGAGCGCAACCCGCCTGAACGACATCAACCCGGAGGACATCGAGCGGATCGAGGTCGTGAAGGGTCCGTCGGCGTCCTCGCTGTACGGCACCGAGGCCGCGGCGGGCGTCATCCAGATCTTCACCAAGAAGGGCCGTCGTGGCGCACCCGAGTTTGGCTTCCGGTCGGACTTCGGGGCGAACATCAAGAGCACGCATACGTTCGCGCCGAGCCTTTGGAATCCCAGCGTGGTGAACCTGGGGGTGGGCGCCTTCGACACCACCTACACGATGAACCTGCTGGAGGACTACGATCCGTTCAGCAGGGGATTCATCCAGACGTACGCTGGCAGCGTGCGCGGCGGCACCGACGACCTGACCTATTACGTGTCGGGTGAGTACCAGGACGAAGAAGGGACGCTGCCGAACAACCAGTTCCAGCGCTACTATGCGCGCGGCAACTTCACGATCACGCCCAGCCCCACCTGGGACCTCCAGGCGAGCGGCGGCTACACGAGCAACTTCCTGACGCTGCCGGACAACGACAACAACGGCTTCGGCTATATCGGCGTCGCCCAGATCGGGAGCCCGTGGAACAACTGGATCACGGCGTCGGATCCGGCGGGTGGCGGTGGCCAGATGCTGACGTGCCCGCTGGGGCTGGAGTTCGCCCGCTCCTCGGGGAACACGCTCGCGGACGCCACGGACGCGGCCTGCAACCTCGAGGGCGACATGCCGCCGGGCTTCGGTGGCCGGCGCTTCTCGGACGTTGCGACCCTCGGCAACGTGCAGGACGTCGAGCGGTTCACCGGGAGCTCCACGCTGCGCGTGCGGCCCACCAGCTTCTGGACCAACCGGTTCACCCTGGGCTACGACCTGGTCGACCAGCGCACGGCGTTCCTGGTGCCCGTGAATCCCGACCTGCCGTTCGGCTCGGCGTCCCTCGGGGCGCGCGGCCTGTCCACCCAGACCAACCGCAACGTCACGGTCGACTACTCGGGTTCGTTGAACTTCGGGTTCGGCGACGTCGGAACGGTCACCTCGTTCGGTTTCCAGTGGTACCGCACCGTTGGCGAGACCTCCGGTTGCAACGGTACCGAGTTCCCCGGCGGCGCCACGACGTGCTCCGACGCGGTCGTGACGAGCGGGAACGAGAACTTCAACGAGAGCAAGACGCTCGGCCTATACGTCCAGGAGCAGCTGAGCTACAAGGACCGGCTGTTCGTGACGCCGGCCGTGCGCTTCGACGACAACAGCGCGTTCGGCCAGAACTTCGACATTCAGACCTATCCCAAGATCGGCGTGTCGTTCATCGCCATCGACCAGCCCGTCAGTCTGATCGACCAGCTCAAGCTGCGCGGCTCGTGGGGCCGGTCGGGCAAGGCGCCCACCAACACGGCGGCGCTCACGACGTTCAACTCCCGCGGGTTCACGGTCTTCCAGCAGGACGTGTTGGGCGTCACGCCCAACCAGCCGGGCAATCTCGACCTGGCCCCGGAGATCGGTGAGGAGTTCGAGGTGGGTGTCGACATCGGCCTGATCAACAACCGGGTGGGCCTCGAGGCGACGTACTACAACCAGCGGACGACTGACGTCCTGGTGCAGCGGCCGCTCGCGCCGTCCATCGGCTTCCCGGCGGCCGTGTGGGACAACCTGGGCCGCATGGACAACCAGGGCGTCGAGTTCGGCCTCAACGTCGCGGCGGTGACCAATCCCAGCTTCCGTTGGGACTGGACCGTCAACTTCGCGACCAACAGCAACGAGATCAAAGAGCTGGATCTGCCGATCATCTATGGTCTCGGCGGTGCCAGCCAGCGTCACCAGCAGGGGTACGCGTTCGGCTCGTACTTCGCCGAGCGGATCATCGTGGACGCCGACGGCAACGCGATGGTCGACTTCGACCTGAACGGCGACGGCACGGTGGACCAGGCCGACGTCGACCTGGATCTGGAGGACGGCGTCGAAGACCAGCACGTGTTGCTCGGCCAGCCCACGCCGAAGTGGGAAGGATCCGTGTCGACCACGCTGAACCTGTTCCGTTACCTGACGCTGTACGCGTTCCTCGACTTCAAGGGCGGCCACCAGCTGTTCAACTCCACGGAGGAGTTCCGCTGCGGCTTTGCCTCCATTTGCCCCGAGGTCCACGAGGAGAACGCCGACGGCAGCCTCACCGAGCGGGCCACCGTCGCGCGGTTCGCGGTGGCGCAGGGCTCGGAATCGCCGTGGATCGAAGACGCGGACTTCGCCAAGCTGCGCACCGTGTCGCTCAAGTTCCAGTTCCCGGACGGGTGGGCGCAGGCCCTCCGCTTGAAGCGGGCGAGCCTGACGTTCTCCGGCCAGAACCTGGCGACGTTCACGGGCTACACCGGCGCGGACCCGGAGATCAACTTCGCGGGGCAGTCCAACGCGACGTTCGCGGAGTTCCTGACGCTGCCCACGCAGCGCCGGTTCCTGACCACGCTCTCGGTGACCTTCTGATTTCGCGTGGCGACGCGGCGGGATGCGCTTTTCGGAGCCCATCCCGCCGCCCTCCATGGCGAGCTGAACGAGGAGATTACTTCGTGATGATACGAGACTTGAAATCGAAGATGGCTCGGCGACTCACCCATCTGGCGGCCGCCGGGCTGCTGGTCGGCATCGGCGCCTGCGGGTTCGAGGACCCGCTCCGCGTAGCCGATCCGGGTACGCTGACCGACGACGAGCTGGCCGGCGTGGGCTCCGTGGAGGCCACGGTCAACGGCATGATCGGGGCCTATGCCGAGGCCCAAGACGACTACGCCCTGTACTCCGGCATGTTCACCGACGAGTTCATCCTCGCCGGCACGTTCCCGACCCGGCTGGAAGTGGACGACCGGCGCATGGTGCGTGATAACGCGACGGTGACCGGCGCCGTGTACGAGCCGATCCACGTGGCCCGGGCGCTGGCGGACAACTCGGTGGCGAGCTTCGAGGAGGGCTTGACGAATCCCGACCTCGCATCGGTCGTGGACTTGCTCCAGGAAGGCATCGCGCTCGGCTACCTGTACGGCGGCTACACCCGGATCCTGCTGTCCGAGCTGTACTGCGAGAGCGCGCTGGATGCCGGCGAGTACGTCCTGTCCAACGCGCGCGCGCAGGAAGCGATTGATCTGTTAGGCAACGTCGCGGCGGCGGCCGCTACCGCGGGCCGGGACGACGTCGCCGATGCGGCGCTCGTGGGCATCGCCCGGGCGAACCTGTTCCTGGGCAACGACGGCGCGGCGATGGCGGCCGCGCAGGGCGTCTCGGGCGGCTTCGAGCCGTTCCTGGCGGAGTTCTCCGAGAACGCGAACGTCCAGTTCAACGAGGTCCACAGCTTCACGTGGGGCCGCGGCGGCCAGGTCATCCGCTGGACGGTCGGCGACGGCACCACCACCGAGCGCAACAGCGAGATGTGGCCGTACTTCGCGGAGTGGGAGGCTCTGGGTCTGATCGATCCCGACCCGGGTCTCACGGCGTTCAACGCGAACATCCCGGTCAAGCTCCAGACGATCTACGACACGGGCAACAGCGCCATCCTCGTCGCGAGCCCCGCCGAGGCCGATATGATCGAGGCCGAGGTGCTCATTCGCAGCGGTGCCGCGGCGGACCTGGACGCCGCCAGCACCATCGTGAACGGATATCGGGCCGGCCACGGCTTGGCCGACATCGATTTCGCGGGGATGGCGAACCTCACGGCACGCCTCCAGGCGCTGGTGCAGGAGAAGGCGCGCGAGACGTGGCTCTCGGGTACGCGGCAGGGCGACCTGCGGCGCCTGCGCGAGCGCGACGGCATCGACATGTATCCCGCGGGGAGCGCGGACAGTTTCGATCAGATTTGCTTCCCGGTGCCGCAGCAGGAGATCGACAACAACACGAACACGAGCCGCTGCACGGTCCAAGGCGTCTGCAGCTGACGCACGAGGGCCGGGCTGGCGGTTGAGTTCGGGACGCAAGGCAAGTGGGCACCCCGAGGGGTGCCCACTTTGCGTTGGAGGGAGGCGCGTTCGCGGGAGCGGGCCGACGCGATGTTCGCGGCCTGAAGGCCGCGCTCGGCGGCGCTGGCGCGCCGACGCGTGCTGAAGCACGCCTCCGGCTGATCTCGCCGCCAATACCGCAATACCGCCCCGGCACCGCAGCGCCTATCTTGTGGCAGGCATGAACGGGGCGTGGCGCAGGCCGGTAGCGCGCCTGGTTTGGGACCAGGAGGTCGCCGGTTCAAATCCGGCCGCCCCGATTTTTCAGGTGTCAGGGGGCAGGGGTCAGGGATCAGGGTACCTACGGCGTGCGATCTCGCGCTCCGCTGCTGGGCCGATCAGACCTGACACCTGACACCTGATACCTGATGAAAGCCCTCTGGCTCGAGAACCGCTCCCTCCGCGTTCGCCGTGACGTTCCCGACCCTCGGCCCGGGCCCGGTGAGGCGCTGATCCGCGTGCTCCAGGCCGGCGTGTGTAACACCGACATCGAGCTGGTGCGTGGGTACTATCCGTTCGCCGGCGTGCCGGGGCACGAGTTCGTTGGCGACGTGGCGGAGGCGGCGACGCGGCCCGACCTGGTGGGGATGCGGGTGGTCGGCGAGATCAACGTCACCTGCGGCTCGTGCCGTGCCTGCCTCGCCGGCCGCCGAACTCACTGCGAGCGCCGTCAGGTTCTGGGCATTCACGGCCGGAATGGAGCGTTCGCCGAGTACCTCGCCCTCCCGGCCGAGAATCTCCATGAAGTGGCGGCGTCTATCTCCAACGATGAAGCGGTGTTTACCGAGCCGCTGGCGGCCGCCTTGGAGATCCGCCAGCAGGTCCCGATCGGGCCGGGAAAGCGGGTCCTGGTGCTCGGGGCGGGGAAGCTGGGCAGCTTGGTAGCCCAGGTGGTGGGCCTCGCGGGCTGCGAGCTGACCGTCGCGGGACGCCAGGCTTCGGCCCCGCCGCATCTCGCGGGGCTCGGCATCGAGGTCGTGGCGGCTCACGATGTGCCGTCCGGCAGCATCGACGTCGTGATCGAGTGTACCGGCAATCACGAGGGACTCGATGCGGCGCTTCGCTTGGTGCGGCCGCGCGGCACCGTGGTGCTGAAGAGCACGTACGCCGGAACGTCCAGCATCGACATGTCACGCGTCGTTGTGAACGAGATCACACTGGTGGGGTCGCGGTGCGGGCCGTTTCCGGAGGCGCTGGAGCTGCTCGCGCGGCGCCACGTGGCCGTGGACGGCATGATCGCGGCCCGTTACGGCCTCGACAGCGCCGTGGCCGCACTCGAGGAGGCTGCCAAGCCCGGGACCTTGAAGGTGCTGGTCGCGCCGTGACGCGGCATTGCGCGCACGCCGGCAGATGAACGAACTTGCTTCGCGGCCGGGCCGCGCCACGAATCGAGGTTCGTGACCCCGCGCTCCGTGCCCCGCGCGCCCCGCGCCGAACAAAGCCCCCGTAGCTCAGCTGGACAGAGCAGCGGCCTTCTAAGCCGTTGGTCGGAGGTTCGAGTCCTCCCGGGGGCGTGCCTCCCCGGACCCTAGCGCCACGTCCCGTCGATCGGGACCTGCCACACCGCCTGGATCGCCTCGACGTCGGCGTCGGCCAGGATCAACTCCCGATGGGCGAGCGTGCGGTCGAACAGACCCACGGACCAATGTCCGGCGGCGCTCGCCACCGCCCCCCTGATGGCAACCCAGCGTCCGTCGCGCGAGATGCTCAGCGGCCCGTGCGTGCCGGCGGGATGCTGGCGGAGCGGTACCATCGCGCCGGACGTGAGGTCCAGCAGGGCTACGACCAACGAGTCGTGCCGCTCGCCGCTGATCACCAGTTGACCCCCGTCGTGCCATGCCAGCGGTCGCGCGGTCATCAGTCCGTTGGGCGAGTAACACCGTTCCTGCACCCCGTCCGCCGTCTGGACGCACACCCGGCTCTCGGCCACACCGCGCCTCGATCGCTGAAAGGCGACTTCCTGACCGTTGGGACTCCACATCGGACGCGTCGCATCCCATTCACCGTGGGTCAACCGCCTGACGTCGCCGGTCGTGACGTTGAGCACGGCGATGTCCCGCCAGGCACCTCCCGACCACCGCTCGGTTTCGAACGCGATCTCGCTTCCGTCCGGCGACCAATCCGGCTCCAGATCTTCACCTCGCTCGGCGGTCAGACGCCGAGTATCGAGGTCATCCTTCAGCAGCCAGAGGTCGAGACCCGTGCTGTCCGGGACGAGCCGCACGATCACCCATGCCTTCCCGCCCGGTTGCGGCGCGATATCGACCACGCCCCACGCCCGAGGCAACGAGAGCACCTCCTTGCCGTCTCGACCCACGTCGAGCGGCACGGCCGGATCCCAATTGGCCGCGTGCACCGGTACCGTCCGGACGGCGTGCCCACCGGCCCGCGTGCGCGTCAGGAGCAACAGCCGGGCATCCGGGGGTACGCCGTTCGCCTGCGCCATCACGGTGGCCAGTGTCGCCGTACCGGCCGCGAGCAGGAGTACCCCGGCCACCACCGCCGCCCGGGCGTCGCGGCGAGAAAGCCGGTGTCGCAGCGGCAGCGCGCGCACCAGACGCTGCACGACCTCCGGGGCGTGGTCATCCCGCAGGAATTCGCGCGCCAGCTGGGGCGGATCGCGCGAATCGCGCGCCCGGCGCAGGCGCGACACCAGGAGCCGGAACGCCACCACCAGATCGCCCCACGCACCCGCCCGTGCCAGATGGCGCCCGGCACGCCACAGCCACGCCGCATCCTCCGACGCCACGGCGCGCAGCGCGCGTCCGAGCGCCACGTCGGCGCCACGGCGCTCGCCATCGGTGGCGCTATTCCACGCCGCCTCGGCCACCTCGTCATGGCCGGGGCTCCACACGGTGCCGGACCGCCGGGCCAGCCCGCGCGCCTCGAGCGACAGGAGATCCGCCCGCGTGGTTTCCGGCGCCTCGCCCAGCCTCTCGAGCGCGGTCTCCGGAATCGACGCGCCACCGGCCGCCAGGGCGATCAGCAGCCGGCGCAGCGGGGGAGGGAGGCGCTCGAGACGCCGGCCGAGCGCTCCGCCGGCCTCCAGCTCGTCGCGCAAGGCCGTCTCCGACTCGCACGTCCAGCTCCGTTCGTCGAGGCGCAGGATGCCTTGCTCGAGCAACAGCTGGAGACTCTCGATCACCAGGAGGGGGATACCCGCTGTCGAGTCGTGCAGCCGGGTGGCGAAGTCCGTCGTCCACGACGCGTCCGACGGCAGCGCCCCGAGGCTCGCGACGAGCGCCCCGATCTCGAGCGCCGAGAGCGGCGCGGGCGAGAGCAACGTCGCCTGGTCGCCGAACGGCCGTGATGCCGGACCGGGGCGAGCCGCCGTGAGGAACAGCATGTGCGCGCCCCGGGTCTTTTCCACCAGCTCGAGGAGCATGGTGCGGGACTCGTCGTCGGCCCAGTGGAGATCGTCGACGAGCACCGCGAGCGGCCCTTCTTCCGTCACCGCCAGGACCATCTCGGTGAGCGCAATCGTGCGGCGGCGCAACGCTTCGTCGCCCACCGAGGGATCCGGCGGCACGGCATAGCGTGACGAGAGACTCGGATTGAGCCCGACCAGCGCCGCCGCCGCCGCTGGCGAGACGGCCGCCGAGCCGCCCAACGGTGCCACGGCCCGCGCGAGCTCGCTGGCGAGTGTATAGGCCACGTCCCGTCCGGCCGGCGTGGCCCGGACCCGGACCACGCGCGCCCCCAGCACGCGGAGGCGGGCATGTGTGTCGCGGAGCAGGCGGGTCTTGCCGAGACCGGACCGTCCCTCGACGTGGATATGCTGCCTCCCCCGACCCCGGCAGGCGATTTCCCACGCCCGGACGATCGCGCCGAACTCGCGCTCCCGACCCACGAGCTCGGCCACGAGCCGCCGGTCGCTCCGTTCGTCCTCGCCCATCACCTCCCGGCTGCGGAGTCGCTCCAGGAGCCGCCGCGTGGCCAGTTCCGGCTCACGTCCTTCCGTAGCGAGCAGCTGCTCGAGCGCGTCGCCTTCCACCTCGGCCCGCAGCTGGTCGCCCGCCGAGTGCAGCACCTCGATCAGCAGGCGCCAGACGCTCTCCCGATGGTGGTCCGCGTCCCGCGCGCGGGTCGCCAAGGCCACGGCGCCGCGCGCCCGACCGGTGGCCAACATACGCCGCACCACCACCTCGGCCGTGCGCAGGAACACGAGGCGCAGACGATAGCGCTCCAACTCGGCCCAGCGCTCGAATTCGGCTCCGCCGGGGACCGCGAACCTCGGGAGGAAGTCGCCGGCGTACAACTCCACCGCGCGCTCCAGGTCCACGCGTTCGACCGCCTCGAGGAACGCCTGGCGATCGGAGTCGAGCGATGCCCCGAGCTGGAGCGTGCCGTCGGCCGTCAGGATCGCGTCGTCACCCAACCGTTGCCGGAGGTACCACACAGCCTGGCGCAACGCGTGGCGCGCGGCGAACGGCTCCAGGTCGGTCCAGAGAAGATCGAGGAGGTGCTCGCGGCTGGCGGTATGCCCCGGCGAGCAGTGGAGATAGACGAGCAGCGCGATCGGCTTTCCCGACCCGAGGATGGGCGGCGCGCCGCTCGGACACGCGAGACTGCAGCCCCCGAGCGCAGTAAGCCAAAACGTACCGCCGGAGTTCCGACCGGCGGCGCTTCGGTCGTTGTTCGGCATCTGACGGGCCGCTGACTCCCCCTTATTACCCTTCACGGCGTAGGAAAGGAGCCAGTCCCCTGTCGCGGCTCTTCAGGCAGAGCTTCTCGCGGATCGCGTCCGAGAAGTTACGGCAGGAACGAGCCAGCCCGCAAGCGCGAACAGGGGCTGGCTCCTTGTTTTAGCCCCCCCAGACGTCCGGTCGGTTGCCCGCGGTTCTTCCCCCGGTCACGCTGCGGATGGCGCCCCCAGCCTGCCCACGTCGATCTTGAACAGCCGAGCCGCCGTCTGCCACGCGATGCGCTCCCGGGCTTCGTCGTTCAGCTCCAGGCTGCGGAAGAACCTCACGTAGCTCTTCATCCCCACCAGCGGCCAGTCGCTGCCGTACATGAGTTGGCGCGACGGGTCGCCCATGAACTGGATCATCTCCCTCACGCGCTCCAGCGTGTGGCGCTCGAACTCGACCGAGAAGTCGCCCAGCGTGAGACCCGAGATGTCGGCGAAGACGTTGTCGTTCTTGTACAGCACCTCGGCGGTGTCGTCCAGCCAGGGGTTCCCCAGGTGGCACATCACGAACTTGACGTCGGGGAAATCCACCGCCACGTCGTCCACGAGCAGCGGATGCGCCTGACGCACCTTGGCGTGCCTGCTGTAGGTGTCCCCGGTGTGGATCATGACCGGCACGTCGTACTTGGCGGCCAGCCGAAAGAAGCTCTCGAGCGAGGGATCGTTGATCGCGTAGCGGTCGTACCCCGGATACATCTTGATCCCCCGCACGGCGCCCGCCCGGATCCGCTCCTCCATCTCGAACAGATCCGTTCGTTCGTTGCCGCGCCACCGCAGCCCCTCTACGACCGAGATCCGCGGATCGTCGCCGATCGTGGCCAGAACGTCCTCCACCCGCGGTCGCTGGGGATTCGCGACGTACGACGTGAGCACCACGGCATGGGCGACGCCGTTCTCCTCCATGCTACGGAACAGGTCGGTCGCGCTCTCCACGATGGGCCGAAAATCGTTCTCGTGGTAGTTGTTCAGGTGAACGTGACAGTCGATGAGCACGGTGACGGCGGGAGTCAGGTGTCAGGTGTTAGGAGCCAGGGGTCGGGCGTCAGGGGATAGCGGCTGAGCTTCCATAGCCTGTTCCCCGCCACCGTTCTGTCCGTGAGAACCTGACCCCCGACCCCTGTCATCTGCAGTTCAGTACGTCGCCGTCAGCCCCGCCAGGAACCGCCGGCCGATCACCGAGCCGCCGAAGATCCGGTAGCGGTCCTGGTCGAGCACGTTGGTGGCGACCGCGTGGATGCGGATATACGGATTGAACTGGTATCCCGCGCTGACGTCGATGGTCTGGCTCGAGGGGACCTCGCCCGCGAACACGCCGGCGGCCCACGGATAGCCGTCGATGAGCTGCGCGGCCACGCGGAAGTCGAACCCCTGCCGGCCGTTGTACGACACGGCGAGATTGGCCTTGTGTTTCGGCGTGTTCGGCAGGAGCTGATCGCCGGTGGCGGCCTCTTCGACGTCGAACTCGAAGAGCGTGTAGTTGGCGTCGAACCGGAGCTCGTCCGTGGCCCACACCCCCATCCCCAGCTCCACGCCGTACTCGTTCACCTCGCCGGCGTTGGCGTAGGACACCACGATGGCCGTGTTCCCGTTCTCCAGGCGCGTCAGGCCGGCGGCCGCAACCGGCTGCCCTGCCGCGAGGAGCTGATCGCGCACCGTCTCCTCCAGCGTCTCGCGGAACATCTCGGGCACCGCGTCGGGCGAGGTCCAGGGCGCGAACGCCGGGTTCACACCCGGCAGGAGGTCCGTCACGAAGTCGCTGAGGCGGCTGTAGTAGCCGTCGACGGTCACGAACACGCGACGCCCGATCTGCCCCTTGTAGCCGGCCTCCACGCTCGTCACGTGCTCCACCTCGAGCGCGTCGTTCCCCAACGCCAGTACCGGCACCGCGTTGGAAGTTGTGAAGAGCTCGCCGGGCGGCACGCCCAAGAGCACCGGACCGAGCGGGGACGCCCGGAGACCCGCCTCGAGATCCGCCAGGTTCGCGGGCGCGCCCGCGGGAACCGACAGGAAGAACTCGCTGTAGTTCGGAACCTGGAAGGCGCGATTGATCGTCAGGCGCACCGAGTGGTCGGGATGCGGCGTCACGACGATGCCACCCTTGGGAGAGAACTGCGGGTCGAACAGGTCGCTCTCGTCCACACGACCCGCCGCGACGAGCTTGACCTGCGGTGTGACCTCGACTTCGACTTGCCCGTACCCGGAGTAGTAACCGTCGCTGCGGTCGTCGTCCTGCAGCTGCATCAGCGTGCCTTGCGTGTCCACCATGTACGCGCGCGCCGAGCCGCCCACTACGACACGGGCCCGGCCGTCGGCGAAGCTCCGGTTGTACTGCGCCTCGCCGTGCACGATGTGCGACTGCTCCTCGAGGTTCAGGCCCGAGGCGAGGGAACGCTGCGGGTCGATCGAGTTTCGGCCCGAGTACCACAGCATGATGTTGTAGTTGTTCGCGGCCCAGGCCGTCCGTGCCCAGGGGCGCAACGCCTTCAGCACCTGGACCCGGCCGATCCCGGTCACGAACACGTCGTTTTCGACCTGCGCGGCCCCACCCTCGACGGTGAACAACGAACCGTTGTCCGCGTAGTAGTCGAACCGGCCCGAGCCGTAGACGTTCTGAATTGCGTCGCGGTCGCCGGTCGCGGCGGCCGGGATCCCCGGAGGCGTGGCCTTGTCCTGGCCGGCCAGCGGGACCAGCTCGATGCCGGCCACTGGGCCGGGCGGCATGTCGGTCGCGTCCGCGTATTCCTCCTGGAAATCACCGACGTCCGTGCGCGACCGGCTCCAGGTGTCGCTCCGGTAGTAGCCCGCATTCACCCTATAGCCAAACCGCCCGTCATTGCTGACGCCCGCCTGCCGCAGGTCCGCCTTGAACGTCGATAGCTCGCCACCCGCCACCGACACCTTGGTCCCGGCGATTTCCCGGGCCGTGGGGGTCGTGATGTTCAGCACGCCCGAGAACGCGTTGGCGCCATAGAGGGCGGAGCCCGGCCCGCGGACGAACTCGATGCGGCCGAGGTCGTCGAGCGACGTGGAGAGGGCGCTCCATTCCTGGGAGCCGAGAAACGCGATCGCCAGATCGCGGCCGTCCTGGAGCACCAGCACCCGGCGGTTCAACGTCGTGTTGAATCCGCGCGCGTTCACGTTGAAGTCGTTCACGCCGCTCTGGACCACGTCCGCCCCCGGCAGATACGACACGGCGCGCGGCGCTTGCCCGGTAGGCGCCAGGCTCTGTTGCACCTGCGGATCCACCACCGCCACGGCCGCCGGGGCCTCCACGACGCGCTCCGGCGCGCGCGACACGCCCTCCACCACGATCTCGCTCAGGGCGATCGGCTGCGATTCGAGCGCCACGTCCGCGGGGATCGTGGCACCGGCCTGCACCGTGACTGCGACCCGCTGCGGCCGATAGCCGAGCCAGCGGACGATCACCGTCTGCGGGCCCGTGGGCACGCGGGAAAGCGTGTACCGGCCGTCCCGGTCAGTCACGGCGCTGACCCCGGTTCCCTCCACGGACACCAACACGCCTCGCAGGGCCGATCCGTCATCCGCCTGCGTCACCGTTCCCTGGATGACACCGGTTTCTTGGGCCAGCACGGTCGATGGAACGAGGAGACCGATGAGCACCCCGAGCACCGTGGTCCATCTCGCCCGGCTGCCAGGACTCGACGATGTACCCCGCATGACGATGCCTCCTCAAGGCTGGGTTTGGGCCGTAGGCGAGCAGGCGGAGGGCGTCGGCGCCTGTCCCCGGTGTGGACGGGAAGATGCAACAAACCCAACGGACGCGCGAGGGTGGTCCGGCACGCCAACGGCCCACGGCGTCAGTGGTTACACGACGTTCGGCCAGTGCCTCGCGTCCAGCCAACGGCCGGTGGCGTAAGGGCATTGGGCTCCGATGCGAGATTGCTAACATTCATCTTATCAAGATGATAGTTACTATGACCTCATGCGACACACGAGATGCACATTAACCACCAGCGAGCTCCGAGTGGGCAGCGCAGGTCGTGACTGGCTCCTGTCGACCCCACACCACACCGGCCTACGACCTCTCCATCTCTTGTCGCGACGCCGCAACGGCATAAGTCTTTGCCAAGATGTTACTTCCCATCTTGCGCCCCGAGTGCTGGGCGCCTCCTGGTGGCCCGCTTCCTGCCGTGGAGCGCGTCGCACACACTGGGGAACCGCCGATGGCTTCGAACAACAAATGGGTGGGCCGCAGCCTGCGCCGGAAGGAAGACGCCCGCCTACTCACCGGGAAGGGGAGCTTCACGGACGATCTGAAGTTCCCGAACCTCTTCCACATGGCGATCCTCCGCAGCCCGTACGCGCACGCGCGCGTCCGCGGCTTCGACACGTCACGCGCTCTGGCCGCGCCCGGCGTGGTCGGGGTGCTCACGGGCGAAGAGATCGGCCGCATGTCCAAGCCGTTCCCGACCGGCATGCCCGCGCGCCTTCCGTACTTCAGCGCCGCAATCGACAAGGTCCGCTACGTCGGCGAGCCGGTCGCGGTCGTGGTGGCGCAGAACCGCTACCTCGCCGAGGACGCGTGTGAGCTGATCGGCGTGGCGTACGAGCCGCTTCCCGTCGTGACGGACGCCGAGCGCGCCCGGGACGACGGCGCGCCGCTCCTCTTCGAGGAACTGGGGACGAACGTCGTCAACCACCGCCTCCTCACGTACGGCGACCCGGACGCCGCTTTCGCCGACGCGGACGTCGTGGTGCGCGAGCGGTTCAAGTTCCACAAGTACAGCTCGACGCCGATCGAGACCTGCGTGGCGGTGGCCCAGTACGATCCGCCCACCGGCGTGCTCACCATCTGGTCCAACTTCCACGGCCCATATTCGCTGCACTCGTTCGTCGCGAAAGGGCTGAATCTCCCCGAGAATCGCCTCCGCCTGATCACTCCGTCGGACATCGGCGGCTCGTTTGGCATCAAGATCGGGATCATCTCGTATCTGACGCTGATCGGGCTCGCCGCGAAGAAGACGGGGCGCACGGTCAAATGGGTGGAGGATCGCCGCGAACACCTCATGGCGCTGAGCAGCGGGGCGGAGCGCGCCGCCTCCTACGAGGTGGCCGCCAAACGGGACGGCACCATCCTCGGCGTGCGCGCCACGTACGTCGACAACAACGGCGCCTACGTGCGCGCCCCGGAGCCGGCCAACCTGTACCGGACGACGGGCAACACGTCGGGACCCTACCGGTTCCAACACCTCCAGATCGACGCCAACGCGGTGGTGACCAACAAATGCCCGACGGGGCCGAACCGCGGGTACGGGTGCCAGCAGCTCTACTATTGCATGGAACGGATGGTGGACCTCCTCGCGGCGGAGCTCGCGCTGGATCCCGCGGAGGTCCGGCTGAAGAACCTGGTCCGGCCCGACGAGTTCCCCTACCGCACGCCGTCGGGTGGGCTGTACGACAGCGGCGACTATCCCGCCGGTGTGCGCAAGGCCCTCGACATGGCGGACTACGCGGCGTTGCGCGAGCGGCAGGCACGCGCCCGCGCGGATGGGCGCCTGCTGGGCATCGGGGTCGCACTGGGCGTGGAGCCGTGCGTAAGCAACATGGGCTACCTGAACATCGCCTTTCCCCCTGAGCAACGGGCCCGGCAGGGATTCCACAGCAAGTCCGGGGCGGGGGAGGCCGCCACCATCAAGCTCGATCCGATGGGGCAGGTGACGGCGATCCTCGGCAGCGCGCCGAGCGGCCAGGGGCACGAAGTGCTGGTGGCCCAGGTGGTGGCGGAAAATCTGGGGGTTTCGCCGGACGCGGTGACCGTGGTGTGCGAGATGGACACGTTTACGCGTCTCTGGACCATCTCGTCCGGCAACTACTCGAGCCGGTTCGCGTCGGCCGGGCTGAGCGCGTTCGCCGAGGCCAGCGTGCTGCTGCGCGACAAGATCGCGCGGATCGCGGCGCACCAGCTCGGGGTCTCGCCGGAGGCGGTCCGCATCGAGGACGGCCGCATCTACATCAACGGCGGCGAGCCGGTCATGGATTTCCGTCGCGTCGCCGGGATCGCACACTGGAACCCGGATGGGCTGCCGCAGGGGATGGAGCCCGGACTCCAGGTGTCCCACCTGTTTAATTACACCCCGGCGCGAGTCATCGACGAGCACGACCGCGTCAACAGCTCGAACACCTACGGCTTCATCGCCGAAGTGGTGGCGGTGGAGGTGGACCGGGAGACGGGCGAGCTGGAGATCCTCAAGTTCGTCAGCGTTCACGATGCCGGGGTCATCATCAACCCGCAACGGGTCGAGGGGCAGATCCATGGCGGCGTGCTCCACGGCGTGGGCGGCGCACTGTACGAGGATCTGGCGTACGACGCCAACGGACAGTTCTTGGCGGCCTCGTTCATGGACTACCTCTGCCCGACGGCAATGGAAGCCCCGAAGGTCGAGATTGGCCACACGTGCTCGCCGTCGCCGTTCTCCACCATGGGCACCAAGGGATGCGGCGAGGGGAGCGCGATGACCGCCCCGGCCGCTCTCGCCAACGCCGTGAACGATGCGCTCGCGCCACTCGGCGTTCAGATCAATCAACTGCCATTGACACCGAGCCGGACCTGGACGGCGATGCAAACTGCAGTGAGGAGTAAGAAGTGAGGAGTAAGAAGTCCGCCTCACCCGGCCACCGCATTGCCCAATCGGAGATCGCGGCCGTGCGCGACGGGCGGGGCTGCGGGGACACCTTGCTCCTCACTCCTCACTCCTCACTCCTCACTGAGGAAGGACCACCGTGAAGATCAAGGGCGAACGGACGTTCGACGCCCCCCGGGAGCGCGTGTGGGAGATCCTGCTGGATCCGGACATCATCGCCAAATGCATCCCGGGTTGTCAGCGGCTCGAGGCGGTGGACGCCGACACGTTCGAGGCGACGCTCAAGATCGGCGTGGGGGCGGTGAGCGGGACCTACGACGGCACACTGCGCATCCGGGAGCGCGTGGTACCGTCCCGGTACGCGATGTCCTTCGAGGGGACCGGCCGCGGGGGGTTCGTGCGGGGCACCGGCGCGGCCGACCTTCGCGAGGAAAACGGCGTGACCGTCGTGGTCTACGACTGCGACGTCGAGGTCGGCGGGCTCATCGCGTCGGTGGGGCAACGGGTGCTCGAGGGCGTCAGCGGATTTCTCGTGGGACAGATGTTCTCCAAGCTGCAGGTCTACGCCGTTCAGGAAGCCGCCCCATGAAGCCTTCACCGTTCACGTACCACCGGGCCGCGAGTGTGGACGACGCCGTCGCGTGGCTCGGCCGGCACGAGGGAGACGCCAAGGTGCTGGCTGGGGGTCAGAGCCTCGTCCCCTTGATGAACTTCCGCCTGGCCGCGCCCGCCGTGCTGGTCGACATCAACAGCCTGCATGAGCTGTCCTCGATCCGGCGGACCAACGGCACCCTCACGATCGGCGCCCTGACGCGGCAGAGCGCTGTCGAGGACTCCGGGCTCGTGGCGGAAGCGTGTCCGCTGCTCCTCCAGGCAACGCGGCTCATCGGTCACCGCACCGTTCGCAACCGCGGGACCGTCGGGGGGAGCATGGCCCACGCGGATCCGGTTGCCGAGTATCCGGCGACGCTGGTGGCGCTGGACGGGGAGATCGTGGCTCGCGGACCGGACGGCGAGCGGCGCATCGCGGCGCGGGACTTCTTCCTCACCGTGTGCATGACGAGCCTCGGCGCGAACGAGCTCGTGACGGAGGTCCGCGTGCCGGTGCAGCCGCCGGGGACGGGCTCGGCGTTCCTCGAGCAGAGCCGGCGGCACGGGGACTACGCGATCGTCGGTGTCGCCGCTGCGGTGACGGTCGACGAGGACGGCACCTGCCGCGACGCGCGGCTGGCGCTCGCTGGGGTCGGGGGGACACCGCTGCGGTGCGACGGCGCCGAGGCCGTCTTGCGCGGCACGCGGCTGGAGGAGACCGCGATCGCGGAGGCGGCGAGCAGCAGCGCGGCCGCGGCCGATCCCACCGACGACCTGCACGCCACGGCGCAGTACAAGCGGGCGATGGTGGAGGTGTACGTGAAGCGCGCGCTGCGACTGGCGCGAGCGCGCACCGGCAGAGTGGTAGCTCACTAACATCCTGGGTCGCAAACATGTCCGCTATACCGAGCATCGAAATCACCGTCACGGTCAACGGCACGCCGTACACGCGCTTCGTCGAGCCGCGCAGGCTGCTGTCGGACTTCATCCGCGAAGACCTGGAGCTGACCGGCACGCACGTGGGATGCG